>OCTW011607866.1_pt1 | contig 33574 bp, 20 predicted proteins | sample 1539671 | NCBI WGS metagenome assembly OCTW01 (sample SAMN02144230, study PRJEB22623) | gut metagenome | biome: sheep rumen | host: Ovis aries | place: New Zealand
TCCGAACCCTCCTCCATTTTGTGGTACAACTCCTGTCGGACCAGTGAGAGGCAAATCTGATGGGGTGACGATCTGCATTCCCGTCGGATCCGCAAACTTCACCGGATTGCCAAGGCAGTAGAGATAGCGGTTGTAGTTGAGCCAGTTGCCTTCGTCGGCTATGAGCGGATCTGGACTTAGGAAACTGCATGTGGCTGGCTCATAAACGCGGGCATTCATGTTGATGAGTCCTAAGCAATCGATATGCTCATGCATGGAATAGCCTCGTGCCAACAGATGACTCGCTGTGTCTGGCTTTGTCCAGTCGCCCGGATTACGTCTTGCTCCCCACGGGTCATACGCAAGCCTCTCCACCACATTCCCTTTATCATCCACAAGCATCACAAGATTTCCAAACCTGTCGGTGAAGGCATAGAGTAGCGTATCCAATCCGTCGGTAGAGATGTTCACTCCGACCAACCCAGTCGGACCGGTGATGTAGTCTATCTTCCTGATTCTGCCGTCGGCATAATGCTCCTCCTCATAGTCAGAGAAGTAATAGCGTGTCAAAATTAGTGAATCTTTTCGGAATATCTCCATTTTCCTACGCTGGAAATCCACTCCGTAGGTGATAAAGATGGAATCCACTCCGTTCGTCGCACTCTCAAGCATCTTGAAATCGGTGTAGGTGTAGCTGTTCTCTCGCTCATGTCCACGTATCGGCGCGTCTATCGATGTCAGGGCATGGGGCGACAGTCCGAACTCTCCGTAGTTGAAGACGAAATCGGAGTCGGAACGGGATGTCATGTTGCCGAAAATGTCGTCGTATGAGGCGAATATCTCTTTGCGGAGAGTGTCTTTCTCGAATGTCCGCCAGATGTTCAGACGGTTGTGCTGGTCGAAAAGATAGACCTCCTCCTGTTTGGAATAGGTCTCCTTCTTCTGGAGCATATCGCCGTTGGTGTCGAAAAGATATTCGTAGTGCATCAGTTTAGCCACGTCATCCAGAACAGGCAGTCCGCGATTGTCGTACTTGGTGGTTCTGACGATTCCGCCATACGTCTCCTTCGTCGGCTTGCCGCTCTCATCTGTGTCGGTAAGTCGCCAGAACTGCTTGCCATCGCATTGTATTGCGTCGACATTGCTGTATGGGTCATAGTTCAGACGGATGTTCAATCCTGTGGGCGACGTGCTTGATTCCGGTCTGCCTTTCTTGTCGTAGGTGATTGATCTGGAGAACGTCAGACCGTCTATTTTCTCCGCCACGGATGCTATGTTTCCAAACTTGTCGTAGACGATGCTCTGCTCATGTATATCATTTCCGCAAGACACTGGTCTGCCATACGCATCATAAACGAATTTTATCGTCTGATTGCCGATCTGCGATTCCACAAGCTGTCCCGCTTCATTGTAGGTCTGTCTGGAAACAATCGTGTCGCCAGCCTTGTGCACACACTGGCTGGATTGTAGCAAATATCCAAAGCCGTTATATTCGGATGTGATTTCCCCACCACTCGGGTCGTTGATCTTCGTACGCAAAGAAAGAGAGTTGTATTCCAAAGTCACGGGTTCACCATCCTGCGGTGTGGCTGAGAGCATGTTGCCCATAGCGTCGTAGACGAAATCCACTCTCTTGCCGTTCTTTGTGACAGAGATTGTCCTGCCAGCGTCGTCGATCTCGCTGACGATAGTGTCCGCTCCATATATTTTGGTCGTGAACCGCTCGTCGTAGATATATCTCACAGAATCAATTTTGGTTCTGTTGTATTCAAGATTGCCATAGAAATCTCTTTGTTCTGGAGATTTCAGAGAATCGGCATAGCGTTCTTGAAGCACCACACGTCCTGACTTGTCGTAATTATATTTGTTGAGAATCCTTGGCTTTTTATCGCCATATGTGTTCACCACATGAGACTGTCTGCCATTTTCATAAAAATATTCGCGTGTGGATACTCTTCCTCCAAAACCAGTAGCGGTTTCTTTCTCCAATCTTCCTTCATTGGTGACGGTTTGCTTGACCGTTCCGAGAGAAGAAGAATCTACCTGAGAAAGGCAAATGTCTCCATGAAACTTGGTATACGAATATTTTCTATTCATGCTTGATCCGTTTGGATAAGTAATGCCGACGACATCACCAAAGCCGTTTCGTTCATACGAAGTTCTGCCCAAAGGGGAGCGTTCAGCAATGATATTTCCATCCGAATACTCATATTGCACCGTCACACCAAGCGGATTTGTCAATGAAGAGAGATTGACACCGCTCCTGTCGAATTCAAACGAATACTTTTTTGAAATACCAGAGGAAGATGAATCCAATTGGACGACATTTCCAAAGGAGTCATATTTCATGGTCACTTTCATCTCATCCATCCCTGTCGGCTTTGAGAACGTCTCCACCAAGCGGTCTTTCTCATCGTATGAGAAATAGGCCTCATGCTTCAGGTTAACAGAAGAGGAATCCTCCCTGTCGGACCAATAAGTGGAAACTTTCTTTTTAAGCAAACCAGACCCTCCGTCCACATCGTCGTACACGATTTTCTCAGTCTTAGTCGATCCACCATCTATACCTTTCTTAGTCACTATTGTCTGTGGCATAAAAGCCGAGTTCATGTCTTTGTAAGAAGTAGTCGTTAGCGTATTGTTGAGATAGTTTTTCTCTTTCAAATAAGACAGAGACACACGATAAATCTTTTTGCCGTCTCTTTTTTCCAGACGGTATGATTTATCTATTAACGACAATTCATTTCCATCTTCGTCAAAAGCTCTTTCCCTGTAGGAGAATGGTATGAATGAAGGTTTGGAATAACTCCATTCCTTTTCTGTGACTATCTTTGATGTTTCGTCAGTCACCGTCTCATTTAGGAAACCGATAAATCCTTTTCCTGTCTTTTCATAATAAAGTGAGCCATATTTGTAGGAATAGACACGTTGTCCAGTAAACGATAGCCTTGACACTACAACTTTATTTCCTTTATATAGAGATGCGGGCATACTGTATACGACAGGGGTCGAATATATTCCTTCCTCGGAAAGATGCTCATAAGAAAGCACGAAATAATCGACCATACTGTTCATGACTCTCTGTTCAATCGTCCTCAGATATGGTTTCAGTTTTTCCTTGCTAAACTCAGTAAAATATCCGCTTCTGCCCGACTCCTTCAATGTAAGTAAGTCATAACCCATGAAATGGACGGTTTCAGAAATGCCATTATTGTTTAAATCATGTATTTGTATGCTGCTCTTTAGGAAACAGTTCCTTTCTTCAGAAATTTTCTTTTTCGATTCCAATTTGAAGGATTCTCCTGTCGACGTGTAGAAAGCGATTGTAGCGTCTTTCCATTCACCCCAGACTCCATCATTGCTGGATATACGACTTAAATCCTTTTCCATTTTATAGTTAGCACAAAGGAAAAGCAAATCTGCTTTACCGTCTCCATTGAAATCTCCGACCTTGACGTCATTTTTGTTGTCCTCTCTGTTTGTATAGGGATAATACAAGCTATAAGACGTTTCTAACTTCTTGTCCTCAAATTCTAGTCCGCCTCTGTTGTAAAGAATTCCCTGTTTGTTTTCGTAACAATAAATAAATTTTGTTTTCCCCTCTTCAATTTTTCCATCTATAATGCCATATAGAATGTCTGGTAGTCCGTCTCCATTGAAATCAGCCACTGCATGAAAATCCATTAGATTATCGAATTTTATGACCTTTGTCCTTTCAAACGTCATCTTTCCTCCTCCAATCAATGCGGATTTTGGTTTAATTCCGGTATTAGTGAAAATTTCAAGATAAGACCACTGTTTTATATTAAACCATTCTTCATCACCTGTTTGAGGCAATACCCATGAGTCTACATACTCATAACTTACAGCTATATCTAACAATCCATCTCCGTTATAATCGGAAACAAAAAGTTTGCAATTTCTTGGGATATTCTTTTTTACACTTATGGGAAAACTAAGCAATCCAAAATAATTTTCATTCCAATCCAAAATGCTGACATCTGCACAATGATCGTCTATATTTTTCCTGTATCTTATAACCTCATCGCATCCATCATTATCTAAATCCGCGACAATATGTAAGAAATCGTCAGTAGGATTATCCATCAACGCTTTTTTCGTTGACAAATCACCAATATTAACTTTACTTTCTATTATTTCCGTTCCGTCTTTAATGGTTTTCTTTACAAATTTCACCAACACGTCCGTCTTATGCGGATCGAAAAAGCATCCGAATATCGGCTGAATGATCTTCCAATCATCTGGAGCATTCATTTGATGTTTGTATACATACTCTCCGTCTTTATTTTTTGCGTAGAATTTTACATAAGTATCGCCCCACGAAACCAGCTCCTTCTCTCCGTCGTCATCATAATCTGCAAAAGTCCAGTTTGTGCTGTTTTTGTCGATAAGATAATCAAGGGATGTGCTGAACGTATTTTTAAATTGATAAATGGTTGGCTCTGTCTCCCATTGAAGCGTATATGGTGGCAACGTGTTCCCATCCGCACCTGTCTCAACAACCTGCTTCAAAACACTTTGGTTCTCTTTAATATCATAGACAAGAGCATATTGACGATATAGATTTCCTCCAAGTGTCACTTTTATTTCCGACAGCAGATAATTCGTCTTCACCAATCTCTTCGCATATAAAGAAGAGAAGGAATCTGTTCGTTTTGTGTAGGAAAACGACACTGAGGCCTTTTGGTCGTTGGCTCCCTTTTGATTGTAACTGATCTCTGAAATCCTAGGTGTTTCTCCATCTTGACATGCCCAGGAATAAAGTATCTCATTGGAATTCTTGTCTTTTCCCGACTGCAATAGCCAACAATAAGAGCTGGGTAGCGATTCTACGTATGTCTGAACATTGCCATTAGGGAAACGCACTCTGAATTTGTCGTCAAACTTTGCTATTATAGTGTTGTCGTCGACAACTTTCTTGTAGAAAATCGTGTCACTCTCTTTTTTATACTCAATAATTCTCTCCCCATTCAATAAAAAGGCACTTCCTATTGGTTCGACGGTGTTGTCATAGAAAATTGTCTTGCCTGTTGTTGTTATTTTGGGCAATGGAGAAATCATCCAACCCATTCCGAGCAAACCGTTTGCAGCCTCGGAATTATAGAAAAACCTTAAATCTGGTTTGAATCCTCCTGCTCCGGAAGGTGTCGCTATCGGAAGATCCACTAATGCCGCTCCTTGTGAGACACGCACATTATAATTTGTCATTGGACGTGCGATTTCATCTGCCGACACAAACAGACAACTTACAAAAGCCAGTAAACCTGCGATGCTAACCCTTAAACTCATAATTATATTCTTCGCTTTTCCCATAACTCATTAACAATTCTTGATGATTTTCACTGTTCCTAAAATTTCACTTCCCTTGTATACCGTAATCAAGTAGATTCCAAAACTCAAATCAGACATGTTTATCTCGACCGTATTATTGTTTACAATTTCTTTAGTAAGAAGTCCAGCTGATTTCAGATTGAATAGTCGGATGGTGTAATCACCCACTTCTGGCATTTCTACAATCACATCTCCCTTGGTAGGATTGGGATAAACATTGAAGCCCGGATGCTTTTCTCCTTCATCAATAATGATTTGTGGAATTTCTTTCTCTTCTACCTCTTCTTTTTTCTCTTCCACATAAATCACTTTGCTTGCTAATTTAATTCTGTTTCCTGAATTGTCGTAGCTATAAGCCAACACTTTTTTCATCCGAACCGTCATGTTTTCTTTCAAAGGCGACGGTGACGCATACCTAAAATTGGAAGAGACAACACCAAATGTCTCATCCACCAACACTTTATTTCTCTCCGTGCATCCAAACACCTTGTCGTTGATAAAAAACGTGTCACAAGTTTCTGCACTATCAAGTTTCATCAGCAACATGTCGTAAATCTTCAAACTTGATTTTGACAAAATCCGTTGAGTACTGTCATTTTCTATGCTGTCTGATGGAACAAAATCAGGAAATAGCACGATTTTGATCTCATAAGGTGCAAAGGTGACGGTATCATTCACGTAAACAGAAGCATTGCCATTAGAAAGCTCTAATCTGTTTACCGTCTGATCTTTATTGTTGATATTTGTAAGCTCAACATATTGAAGATTCTTTGTCGTAGTGTCGACAAAAACTTCTGACACAACCACCGCTGAAAATGCTGTGGAGAATAAACATGATGCGTAAGCTGCAAAGCACAAAATCAAACATTTAAGAATGGAATGTCTAAACAATCTATTCCTTACTTTTTCAAAGTTACTGTTATCTTTACCTTCTGTCATAGTTAAATATTTTTTTCCGCTTTCACCAATCGAATTATTTCTGTCGTAAGTTTATTTTGCAAAAATAAACAAATTCGGCAAACAAATGTTTGCTTTAACATTTTTTAATATAACGTGAATTCGACGAAATCAAAAAGATAGTTGGAGTGTCATAAATGAGGATTGTTAAGGACGGAACGTCCTAACCCCTTCCTTAGTGCGAGCCGAAGGCGAGCACATAAAATTTAATAAAACCACAGAGAGAAAAAGTTCACAGAGAAAGACTTCGTCTTTTTATGAGAAAAGGAGGTGAGAATTTAATCAGAAGGAGGAAAATGCCTCTCTTTTTATGATTGCTCGATATAGCGAACTATGCTGATTACAACTTGTCGAACTCACGTTAATATAGAATATCATTCTCAGTAACATCGGCAGTTTTTTCGGCAAAAAAACAGGGGCGGATACAAGTTCCACCCCTACATAAAAATCAAAATAAATCTATAGATTTTACAAAGCCAATCTGTAGATATTCTCCACATCTTTGCTCGTGAGCTGCACAAATCCTCCCGTCTTGCCTGTCTCTCCAAGACCAAACGTCTTCACAAGATATGGAATATCGCTCTCTTTTGCTCCTAGTTCAGAGAAATTAATAGGCATACCTATCGACTTCAAGAAACTGCGGAACGCTGCGATTCCTTCAAGCGCCGTCTTCTTTGGATTCTGGAAATCCATCTTGCAATTCCACACTCTGCATGCCATCTGCGCGAATCGCATCACGTCGTGGTCGACAACGTATGTCATCCATGCCGGCATGATAACAGCCAAACCTGCTCCGTGAGCACAATCATACAATGCTGAAAGTTCATGCTCAATTCCATGGCTGTTCCAATCCTGCTCTCTGCCCACTCCAACAATATTGTTGTGAGCCACCATACCTGCCCACATGATATTGGCGCGCGCCTGATAATCGCTAGGATCCTTGATCACCTTAGGTGTCTCTTCAATCATAGAAAGGAGCACTGCCTCACACAGACGGTCTGTTGTCTGGACATCTGTAGTGTTAGTGAAATATCTTTCGAAGACGTGAGCCATGATATCAGTCGCGCCACAAGCAGTCTGATATGCAGGCAAAGTTATTGTCAACTGTGGATTAAGGATAGAAAACCTAGGTCGGATACATTCTCCGCTTGCCCCACGCTTTAGCATCCCATTCTCGTGTGTTATCACAGAGTCGCCAGAGCCTTCACTTCCTGCTGCGGCAATAGTCAACACTGTGCCGACAGACAAAGCCTTCTTCGGACGTTCTTTTCCGCTGTAAAAATCCCAGAAATTGCCATCATAACACACTCCCATAGCGATTGCTTTGGCAGAATCGATAGATGAGCCTCCTCCGACTGCAAGAATAAAATCAACATTCTCTTTTTTGCATAGATCTATGCCTTCATACACCTTTCCCGAACGTGGATTCGGAGTGACACCACCAAGCTCACAGAATTGAACACCCGCGTCGGAAAGTGACTTTTTCACGCGGTCGAGCAAGCCAGAACGCACAACAGAACCTCCTCCATAATGGATAAGGACTTTTGAACCTCCAAATTCTTTTACAAGTGCACCGCACCTGCTCTCTGTCTCTTTACCAAACACGAATTTGGTAGGGCTGTAAAATGAGAAATTCTCCATAATAGTATAAATAAATCAATGATTACACAAATGTACAAATTAAACGGAAATTTCACGTTAACAATAAAACTATAAGACTCATCTTATTTAACATTACTGCTCTCTATTTCCGCAATAGTACGTTCAACCACCTCCTGCAACTGATAAGTTGCTACGCCTAAAGGTTTCTGTATATCTTGTAATGACCATTCCACAATTGTTTTGTCTGTAGATTTGCAAATAAGCAACCCTACTGTGGGATTGTCTGCTTCACCTCGTAGTAGTTTGTCTGCGGCTGTAACATAAAAATTGAGTTTGCCTGCAAACTCCGGCATGAACTTAACAGCTTTCAGTTCTATCACAATATATCTGTGTTGCGGTATATGGTAGAACACCAAATCTGGAAAGAATGTCTGCCCCCCTGGCATCTGCAATTCCATTTGTCGTCCAACGTATGAAAAACCTTTTCCCAACTCCAAAAGGAATCTGGTAATATTATGAGTCAAAGCATTCTCCAAATCCTTTTCCTTCTTTACCTCTTCAACAGTTATGAAACTCAAATCATATTCCTTCTTCAATAATTCCCTTGCCGATACTGTCTGAGATTCAGGCAATGTCCGTTCAAAATTGGTTATTGCCGAGCCTTGACTTTGAAATAAATTCGCATCAATATGGGAATTCAAAACAGGACGTGACCATCCTTTTTCCACTACATTTTTGATGTAGAATAAAGCTTCGTCTAAACACTCACATTTTGATATAATGTCAATATGCTGTCCCCAAGGGACCTGACCAAATACTTCTGGCATTTCGGATTGGTCAACGACTCGTTGACCTTTTTTATTACGTTCGTTATAAAAAAGATACCACCGTTTCATGTATTTCACATTAGTGTGAGAAAAACCAGTTGCACCAGGGAATGTCTGACGCATATCAAGGGCGAATTGTTTGACTACCCCTGTTCCCCAATGTTCCTCTGCACGTAATGCCACCAAATCTCTACCAATGCTCCAATAAAATTCTAACATTGATGTGTTTGCACGAACAGACGCTTTTATCTGACACTGTCGGAACCGTTTTTTTACTTCAGTCAGCCACAAAACATATTCTTTGTCTGCGATCATGCCATCACGATATACAAAAGACGGCGATTCTTCCCGCATATCTATGTTTTTGTTTTCTTCATTAGATGTCATGCTCCATGTTGGTTAATGGTTAATAGTTTAGTAAGTCATTTTACATGAATATGAGCATCTGGCATGGTAACATTCTATCACATCCAAACATCATAGTCCGTAATAGGATTTACCTTAAATGGCAAAAATTGGAGAGACGATGCTGACATCGTCTCTCTTTTTATAATTAGAAAATAAAATTATCCTACTCTTTAATCAACTTGAATGTCTTCTGACCACCGTCGAAATTAACCTTCAACACATAGATGCCACGTGGCAACGAAGATGTATAGATCACAGTAGGAGTGAAGCCAATCATGCTTTCAGCAGCGACAGTCTGTCCGTTGATGTTGACAATGCTGATCTCCGCTCTGCCGTCGTAACCGATCTCAATAGGATCCACAATCACATAATCATCGATTACAGTCGGATAAACGCTGAAACTAGTGTTTCTAACCTCTTCCACTCCTGTCGGAATCGGATCCAACTTTTCTGCGATACTTGCGATTGCCGCAATAAATGGTGCGTTATAATCACATCCTCCCTCTGTCTCTGTGTATGAAGCTCCTCCTTCTACCACATTCTCAAATATTCCTGTGCCGGAAGGTCCTCCTATCACACCACCGCTGGCAAACATATATTCACATGAGTTTTTCACATTTGAAGGTGGATTGTCATTTCTTCCCATAGCATTTCTATGGTGTAAACGGAAATGCATATCTCCTTTGAATCCATGCAAAAATGTGTGGTTGAACTCGTTCTTTCCCATCACATAATCAACAATTCTATCACGGAACCCTTCCGCTTCCTTTATATTTTTAGACGACGTGATTACTCCGTCCTCCACAAGTTTAATATACAAAGCTGCGACAGTGGCTCCTCCAAGTGCCAACTTGTTTGTACCCCAACGGCTTGCGTAGTAAGGGAATCCATTCTTATCTCCTTTTGCCTTATCCAAATGTAATCCAAATACATTCTTTTCAAGGAAACTTACATAAGTTCCTCCCTGTCCATTGTTAAGACTCTTGTCGATTTTTGCAAGATAGTAGTAAACATAATCCGACATTGTATCCCATGCCAAAGGAGAATTAGACTCCCACTTTCCTGCAAGATAAGACTTGGCGTCTGCCAAATAGCTGTCCTCGCCTGTCAAGTTATATAGCATTACTGCTGCAAGCGACAACTCATCTGTCCACTCTGGATTTGGAGATCCATAGAATTCTGGGATTGGAGCATGAGCCGACTTGTTCTTCTTTGCAAACTCATATCCATCAATTGCAGCTTTCTTACATTTAGCCGCATAATCAGCGTCTGGATAATGTTTAGCCATCAAACAAAGAGCCGACACATAGTTTGCTGCCTGAGGTCCTCCTATAGAAGAAGATGTCCAAACTGGACGTGGATCACCACCGTTATCTACAGACTGCTCACTCTGCTTTGACGAAGTCATCCATACTCTGTGGTCGCTTCCATCTCCTACATAATAGCAGAATTCACCGTTCGACAAGAAACACTTCATGAAATAGTCGGTCGCTATCTTAGCCTCATCCAACACATCAGGAATGCCATTCTTTGGTCCGTACTCGGCATCGTAGTTGTCCTGGAACGCTTTTGGCCAGATATCGTATGCTGCAAGCAATGAGAATGCAGCATAACCCATAGTCGTGCCGACTTTGATATGGTCGCCACAGTCGTGCCAACCTCCAGTCAGGTCGTAATTGCCATTACCGCCGCCATTCACCTTGCCCTGACCATCTTTCATATGGCAATATTTTTTTGAGACTTCATTGTTCTCATGAAGCATCCAGTTGTGAGTGTCGCCACATCGCTGACCACCGAAAAACTTCAATCCCATGTTGATTGCCTCTCTATAATCTGAAGCCTGATATCCATATGAATAAGATGAGAAATCGTAAGCAAAAGATGTTGCCGACAATGCTGTTAGAAGCGAAAGTGTAAATAATTTCTTCATACGCATTTATGTTATTAAAGGGGAACTCTATGAATTCCCCCGATTATTACTTAGTAGCCTCGCCGGGAATCGAACCCGGATCTAAAGTTTAGGAAACTCGTATTCTATCCGTTGAACTACGAAGCCATCGCTAGATTAGCAACGCAAAGTTAATATTTTTTATCGCACCACCAAAACAAATATGTGTTTTGTAAAGGCAATGATTACATCCAATCATTCCTAAAATAGCGAAAATAAACGAAGATACAATTTATTGATAAAATAATGTGGGTCCGAATTGTAATCTGCGAATCATTTTCCACTTTATGATTGAGTTTTCATCTCTTCCCCTCATAAAAAGGCATAGCCTTTCTCTGTAACCGCCTCTGTGGTTTTATTAAATTTGTGCTCGCCTACGGCTCGCACGTGTGGAGGAGTTAGGACGTTCCGTCCTTAACAATCCTCATTTATGACACTTCAATTATCATTTTCTTCTATTTTTATTTCGTCTCGAATTGACGTTAAAATAAAAATGGGGGAGCATCTCCATTTATTTTGATGCTCCCCCATAAATAAATTTTATTGTCTTATTTAGTGGTTACAGGACGAACAACCATTCCGTCGTGACGGCCCTGATACATAACCGTAAATCCTTCTGATGTGAACTTAGTCAAATATGCTGTGCCATTATCTTTCTGATTCAAATCAGACGACCAGTAATATCCACTATAACTTGCACTCAAACCGTATCTTGAACGGTATCCTGAAGACGGAAGGAAAATGATATTTCCATTTGTCTTTGAGACTCCTACTCTTCCTGAGATTCCTGTATTATTGACATTTTCTACGTATGTCCAAGTACAGCCATCTATCAATTCCTTCTGATCTGCTGAAGATGGAGTGCGCCATTCTGAACCTATATTCTGTGTCGCGGCGTCGTCCTCTGGCAAAAGTACAGTATTATTATCGACTGTTCCCCAATTAGTGAGAGTAACATATTTTTTCTGACTATACAATCCGCCCCACTTATACTGCGACCAACTGTAGCAATCCGACAATGTTGTATCGTCTGGAACGGTTTCTGCCCATGAGAAATGTGTACCTATTTCCTCTGGTTTTGTTGCACCCACATTACAAGTAGCCCACATTGTGCCGCTTGGCAATCCTAAGTCGACGTAGGTGTTTCCGCCGATAGAGTCTGTGACAGTAACTTCCAGAATATATGGCTTTATTTCTATCTTTTCTTCGGCATTCGTAACAGGACGTACCACCATTCCGTCGTGACGACCCTGATACATGATTGTGAATCCTTCTGAAGTGAACTTGGCCAAGTATGCTGTACCATTATCCTCCTGATTCAAATCAGACGACCAATAATATCCATTAGATTTTGCGCCCCAACCATATTTTGAACGGTATCCTGAAGATGGAAGGAAAATGATATTTCCATTTGCTTTTGACATACCTACCATTCCAGAGACGCCTGTATTATTGACATTCTCAACATACGTCCAGATACATCCGTCTATCAACTCTTTCTGCTCTGCCGACGATGGTGTACGCCATTCTGAACTGAAATTCTGAGTTGCGGCATCGTCTTCTGGAAGTAGTTCTGTGATATTATCAACTGTACCCCAATTTGCGAGAGTCACATATTTTTTCTGGCTATGATAGCCACCCCACTTATATTGCGACCAGCTATAGCAATCCGACAATGTTGTGTCATCTGGTGTGATTTCCGCCCAAGAGAAATGAGTGCCAATACCTTCAGGCTTATCTGCACCGACATTATATGTAGCCCACTTTGTGCCACTTGGCAATCCTAAGTCGACGTAGGTATTTTCGCCTACAGTACCACTTACAGTGACATGCAGAACATAAGATTCTATATCTTTTGCATTCGACACAGGACGTACAACCATTCCGTCGTGACGGCCCTGATACATGATAGTAAAGCCTTCTGATGAAAATTTAGTCAAATATGCTGTGCCATTATCCTCCTGATTTAAGTCAGATGACCAGTAATATCCACAATAACTTGCACTCAAACCGTATCTTGAACGGTATCCTGAAGATGGAAGGAATATGGTGTTTCCATTTTTCTTTGACACTCCATATTCTCCTGAAACTCCTGTGTTGTTGAAATTTTCGACGTGTGTCCATGTACAGCCATCTATCAATTCCTTCTGTTCAGCTGAAGATGGAGTGCGCCACTCCGAACTGAAATTCACTGTTGCAGCGTCATCTTCTGGAAGCAGTACAGTGATACTATCCACTGTGCCCCATTCCTCAATAGTCACATATTTTTTCTGTGAATAATAGCCACCCCACTTATATTGCGACCAGCTATAGCAATCCGACAATGTTATATCATCGGGAGTGGTTTCTGCCCAAGAAAAATAGGTGCCGATACCCTCAGGCTTTTTTGCACCCACATTATATGTAGCCCACTTTGTTCCGCTTGGCAATCCTAAATCGACGTATGTGTCCTTGTCGATTGTTCCACTGACAGTGACTTGCAAAAGTTCAGTCTCTTGAGTATCTTCCTCAAAATTCACTTCTGTCACATGCTTTACATCGTAACGTACAACTTTGCCATCATCTGTTTTTACTTGCATATAAGTCACAGCATTCACAATAAATGCAAACGATGCGATCATTGATGTCGATAACAGTAATATTTTTTTCATATATTCTATTTTTATTGAGTACCTACATAAAATATATTGCTATACGAAATTTCTATTTAAGTCATTCAAATATAGATTTTTCACACAACAAGCACAAAATTATAACAAAACATTAATTTGTCAAAAACAATATTAAACTTTTTTATCATCCATAATTATGTTCTTTATACCATACTTGTCTATCTTGAATTCTCTCCTCTTTTTTTTCATAAAAAGCAGCACTTCTCTTTGAACTTAGTGTCTCTGTGGTTTTATTAAATTTATGTGCTCGCCTACAGCTCGCACTTGGGGGAGAGGGAAATTCTTAATTTTTCACTCTTCATTCTTAATCCAATAAAAAAGGGCGACGGAATTCCGTCGCCCAATAAAATCATTTTTCTTTTCTTACTGCATGATAGCAATAGTGCGAGAGTACACTCCGATCTGCTGCTTGCCATCAGCTTTGATGTTTGGCATCTTCAAGAATTTGTTCACTTGACGAAGATCGTAAGGGACTTCTGAAGCCACCAACACAAGATTGTCCGTGCCAAGAGGATAAGTCAACTCGATTGGATAATCCTCAAGGTCGATGACACAATTCGCAGGGATCAACAAGTGAGACAATGTCTGAGCATCGTCTATAGGCAAACACTCCGCCATCTCTCCGTTAGACGCAACGTCGATCACATTCACATAAAGAATCTTCGAGCTGTTGTTCTTCACTCTGAAATAGACCTCTCTACCTGCCTTTGCAGCGACAACGATCTCTCCTGTCTTTGGATCCACAAGATCAAACGACACTCCGAAATCACTCTTTTCGTTGCTGACATTAAACTGTGCCTCACTGTTCTTCTTTGCCAAAATCGACTTTGCGATGTCGCTCTCAATGATGTCGCCACGATATGTACATCCAGCTGCGGAATGGCTGATATTGTCTGTGCCATTTCCGTTGAACAAAGACTTCACCGCATGAGCTACAAACTGAGTGGATGCAGACGATGCACTACCCTGCTCTTTGATAATTGTGCCGACAGATTTACCGTCGACAGCTCCTGTAGCGTATATTTTCTGTGCCGACTTGTCGATGATAGATAAGCTAGCGCCATCTTTCACACGTACAACATCAGACTCCTGAAGCTCAGCACGCTTTGTAAGCGTCTGCCATGCATTTCCTGCCTTTCTCTCAACACTTCCCGTCACCGAGTAGACGAAAAGATTTCCTGCGTATGTTGCCACTGCCATGATAAGCATGCTGGCAACTGATAACATTCTCTTCATAACTTTGTCCTCCTATTCGTTGATTAGTTTCTTTTTGGGAACAATATATAGTTTCCTTGTTTATTCTCAAATATAGGCATCTGCTTGCCGTTTGTAGAAGTACGTACCTGCTGACGGATATATTTCTCCAAACCGTCGATTGTAATATTACCCTCTTCGTCTACAGCCTTTCCGTTGATACCTTCGATCAATGCCTTCGTGAAGATTCCGTTCTTCCACTCTTCACTCTCGTTAGACTTCTGGCTAGCTGTGCTAGAGTAGAAACCGATGATGCCTGGATCAGCAAGTGAGAATGGCTCTGCCACTGACTTCTGACCGTACATTGCTCCTGAGTGGCAAGCATCCATAAAAATGATGATCTTACATCTCTTGTCCTTCAAACGTTTTGTCGCGCTTCTGATGACATCAAAGTTAACGGCTGTTGAGAACAAGTCCTCACTCTCCGCATTAGACGACAAGAAATATGTTTCATCGCCCTCCTTAGCTCCATGTCCGGAGAAGTATAGCAGAATCACGTCGCCCTGCTCCACCTTATTCACAAGCTGAGAAAGCTGCTTCTTGATTGTGCGGTCGTTTGCGTTCTTGTCTGTGACGAGCGCTGCAGTTGCCAAATTCTTGTAATAAGTCAAATTGCTGTTCTGCACCGCGCTCAAAAAATCAGCCGCATCCTTCGACGCATGTTGAAGCTTCAAATCTGCCTGATCATAATCACTCACACCAATTGAGACAACATGCAATGCTGGCTTGTTAGAGTCAGCCTTATAATACAATCTTACAACAGCAGGATCACTGCTTAATCCCTTGCTGTCTTTTGCGATCAACTGCACTCTGCAGACATCCTCCTTACGTGGAAGAGTAAGAGTGATCTGGTCCGACAACTGCTTCACACCCTTTGTAGTAGGCTGAAGTTCACCATTGATATAAGCCGCGATAGTTGGCTTGCTACCATCAGCTGTCTTTGCCTGATATACGAATGTCATCTCTGGATTAGTGTACTGGGCTCCATCCTTAGGAGAGACGATGGTGATTGTAGGTGCACCTGCAGCCACCGGAGTTGATGGTTTCTGCGGATTCACTGCCGGTGTTGATGGTGTGGACGGTGTTGCTGGAGCACTTGCGAACAATGAGTTCTTGAATTTTCCATCGTCAATGTTGTGAGCCTCCGACGGACGTGTTCCTGCCTTCGGATTCTTCAACTGCCATGCGAAACCAGCTTTCTTTGCTTCTGCAGCTGTACCATAAGCAGGCTGAACGATCCATTTCTCACCACGGTCGAGACATCCCCATTTTCCACCACGTTTCACAACAGCGAAATTACGGTCGGGAGTGAACATACAAGTCTTATCATAATCATCAAGGAAAGGCTTGACAATCCAGTTTCCAAGATAATTGGCAAATCCTTTCTTTCTAGTCTGAGAATCCATAGCCTCGTATGCAGTCTGACCAAGCGGAGCATACTCACCCCACTCCTTTGCAGCCTGAAGGATAGACTCTTTTGTCGTCATCACCGGTTTGATGATGTATTTTGCGTCGGCATCAATGGCACCCCAAAGACCTTTATGCTTCACAATAGCATATTCCGATGCTCCAGACAATGTATAAGTATCGTCAATCTCGTCAAACACAGGAGAAATCACCCAATCTCCATAGTAATTGGCGTAACCGAACTTGCCATTAACGTCGGCCGCATCATAAATATAATCCTCGATACGTGCCTTTCTCCACTGGGCGTGAGCTGCCTTGAACGCGATATTCTTGTTCTTGAATACCATCTTTGCAATCACATCTCCTTCCGTGTTGATCACGCCCCAATATTTACCCTGACGAACCACAGCATAATCCTTAGAGCCGATAAAAGAATGAGCTGGGTCGACCTCATCATAAACATGTTTGATCACAGTTCGAAATGTCTTGGGATCCTGGAATCCCCACTTGTTTGTTTTGTTGTTCTTCACTGCTTTAAGTGCCGCGAATGTAGGCAAACAAAGCAGCAATGTCAAAATTGCTAAACCTATTCGTTTCATATTATATCTCATCTCTATATCAATTTTATATTTTTCTCAAATCAACGCAATACAGGTGCGAAGAGGCGAAACCGAATTCGAATATTGGCATTCGCACATCCATTAATTCATCAAGTAGACGAAGCTACAGGTTCAACCATTTCCATTTTTTTGCCAGCCACTGGTAAGGGGCAAGGGATTCAAACCAAAGCCAAAGCTCACTGCTGAATCCACCCAATCCCACACCAATCATAGCGTAGGTATAGTTGAGATTATATCTGAAATTGATGAATGTCAGACCTCCAAGCAACATCATTCCAAGAAGGAATCCCAGCTGAGTGAAGTTGATGATCATACCATTTGTTTTCTCATAAGCCTCATAGGCCCAGCAACAGAAATAGTTGAATGCGAGAGTGATCAGCAGTCCCCAGAAGATTGCCCACTCGGTGCTCATATTCGTGATGAGACGGTGCTCTTTCGTAGCGGTGGCGATACTGTAGGCATGGATCAACGTTCCGTTAATACGGCGCATACCATAAAGCTCGGTAGCGATAGTGTGGTAGTCTCGCAAATCATCAATATCACCCACAAGGATGATTCGATCATTCACGTCGAAACTGTCAAGGAACAGTTCCATATCCAGAATCTTACGCATATCATACACGTCGACCTGCATCTTCTTATAATTGATCAACTCCTCATCATTTCCACGCTCCTGAAGCATCTTGTATTTGTCAGGATAACCAAGACGAAGGATCTCTCCGACGAAAGAAGGAAGAGTCAGTGAGTATCCATTTTCTCCTCCAGTGGAGATTGTCACCGAGTCTGGACTGAAATGGCGGACAATTCCGTCTTCAATATTCACGCTGGCATTATAACATACATCGTGGTAGAAAGATTGTTCGACAGCCAACGAGTCGCCCATTTTCACAATACGTTGCGCAGAAACGAAATTTGGGATTCTTGCAATGACGTTGCGGAGGCTGTCGTTCTCAATAGAATCCGACGAAATATTGTGGCTGAATATACAATCCATCGCCACCACTCTAGGACCGAACTTCGCAATATAATCAAGACCTTCAGCGATTTCCAATCTTGAGTGTACTCCAGACATGTTGACGAAAGCCACATCCTGGCAATAATCCAAATCACCTTCCTTTAAGTTCTCTGTGTATAAATAGTTGTCAGTAAATGCAATCGCATCAAGAGCACGAGCAATTGGATTCAAGAAAGCCCACGAAAAAGTGAGTACAGCGACCAACACGCACACACCAATTGTCACCAATAGGGTGCCAACGCTCTGTCTCATGTAGCGGCAAAATTTCACCATTTTATCACTCATACGTTTCTTTTTCTTCGTAAGGAAAACTAAATTTCTCGCAATTTAATAAAAATATTCGCAAAGCAATAAAGTTGACGCAATTTTTCTAAATAATTATGCGATACAATTATTAAAACACATCTCTTGCAGTTGCACAGTAAATTGTGCTAGTCTCTTCCCCAACAGTTGCATAACAAGTTTTGTCACAATCGGATACGGTCAAAATCTTCTAGCCCCCTTAGAGACAAATCGTCAATTTTCAATCATCAACCACTGTGGTTACCCCCTTCTATTTCCATTAAATTAATTTTATTGATTGACACATGACATTAAATAAATTTTAATATTTTTGCATTCGAAATCGTTTAGTCAGTTTATGATTAGACATAGTACAAAAACATTAACAAATAAACAATGGGACCATACATTGATTTGAGATGTGATTTCGGATTCAAATATTGTTTGTCCGACGAAATCATCATGAAATCCTTTCTGAATGCGATTCTGGAAGGAGACGAGGACACAATCACAAGTGTGAAGTTTGAAAATGTGGAGAAGCCAGCCTCGTTAAAGACCAAGAGAGGCGTGACATTCGACCTTCTATGCACCACCGACAAAGGAGACTCCATTCTGATTGAAATGCAGAACTCCTGTCAGAAATTTTTCAAGACACGTGCCAATTTCTACATCTACAAACTTATGGACAGCAAGATCAGCAAGGGACAGAAGTGGATAAAAATGGAAGAAGACATTTCAAAGGTCATCGGAATCTTCATCATGGGCGAGACGATGCCTGGCATCGAGAAGGTTGTGACACGCACAGGAGAGTGTGATCTTGACACTGGGGATCTATTTTGGGACAGACATCGAAAATATTTTGTATCTTTGCCCAAGTTCTCTTTGGATGTCAACAACATAACCACAAGAGACATTTGGTTTGACTTCTTCAAAAATTTAGGACGTATGGAAAATATCGACCCATCAGTATACGACCGTGCCGACGAAGGACTTCTTCGTCTGATCGAAAAGGCAAAAATTGGAGCCCTTTCAGAGGAAGAGTACAAAGTTTACGAAGCCAGCATGAAGATTCTTGCCGACGAAATGGACATGGAGGAGCATGGATATGAAAGAGGCAGAAAAGAAGGAATTGAAGAAGGAAAGAAAGAGGGTATGATTTCGACAATCAAAATGTTTGTTGAGGGAGGAATGCCTTTTTCAGAAATAGCAAAACATCTGAAGATTACAGAGGATGAACTTAACGCTATGCTTGCATAACCCATCTGGGTCTATTTGAAAGGAAAAATCGAGAATGTGCCACCACACATTCTCGATTTGCTTTATTTCCGTGTCTCTGTTTAGAAATTCATATAGATGCCTAATAATCAAGCAACCACAAGGGCATCGTCAATCATTCATGACTGGTTTCCCATCGTCACCAATACCACCCCAACGATTTTCAAGCATTGCTGTAACCATTTCTTTACGTAAACAGAATGACTTTCCATTAACAGGATTCAGACAGACTCCATCGAAAGCTGTCATTAGTGAAGCCAATTCACGCAAATTAGTGAATTTTCTTTGCGAATAGTTAGATGCCAATTCCGACTGGTTCATTGTATTCATATCTGAAAACGCTATAATCAGTTTCATACCTTGAGTCTCCAGCGGTTGAAATTTTATAGAATACTCGCCATCTTTCTTTTCCTCCGTCCTGTCTTACCACTACCTTTGTTGTGTCAAATTGGCGGAACACTTTTCCATCACGCTCCAATGTGAGTATATCCGAACATTCAGCGAATGAATTTGCATTGATTCTTCCATCGCGACGGGCAAGCCAAGAACCGATTATTGCTTCTTTCATATTTTTTGATTTGGGAATAATAAAAGGAGACGCAATTGCTCACGTCTCCCACATTCAATCTTTTCTAATCTCCTTATTTATATGCATTTACAATCTGAGAGATCAACGAAACAAGCGGTGCGTTCCAGTTGAGTGCGATCTCATTTGTCGAGTAGCTGCACGACATGTCAAGATATGCTTTTGCAGGATACTTCACTGTAGGATATGAGCTGTTGCCACAGTCTGAAGTCTGGTCGAGCGACGGGCCACCTACCAAATAACCTGGGATAGGAGTGCTGATACCATCCGCTACACTTCTACGGTCGTGGATATTTAGAGGAGTTTTTGTTCCGAATCCAGTGACAAAGCAGTATCCTGTCGCATTTGCTCCAAGAATATAGTCGAGACAATATTGTGCTGCCGACAGATATTTCTCTGAATTCAATCTCTTGCATGCCATTGCAAGCACCATACCTGAGTTTGCTACCTGTCCGTTTGAACCCCAGAAATACTCTCTCATTGGCACACGTCCAACACTTTCGTTATACATTGAAAGAAGGTCGTCAGCTAGTTCCTTAAACTTCTTTTCCACCAACTTGATATCCACCTTCCCCTGTAATGCATTCTCGTTGTGCATCAAAGAAATCAGTCCTAGAGTACTCACGTCGCCCCAGAACGGCACAGTGAAATATTGAGAGAATTTTAGTATAGATGCATATTTTGCGTCGCCAGTGGAGATCAAAAGCTCTGAAGCCGCCCAAAACTGTTCGTCCTTCATCTCACTTGATGCGTAAGAACCAGTGTTACAATCAGAAGGATTCTGGAACATCACATAATGGCGCTGAGAAGCAGCCCATTCATAAGCTTTCTTAGCAGCCGCCAACGCTTTATCTGAGAAATCCGGATAATCGGTATTGCCTTTATAGACACGTGAAGCCAAAGCCATTGTCGCAGCAAAATCATACGCGCAATCAGCAGTCTTTCCGATCAAGAATCTTTCCTTTCTATCATCGGCAGGCATAATCATATCTGGAAATTGAAGAGTAGTCACTTTGTTGTAGACGCTACCGTCAGCCTCATCCTGCATTGTCAGCATCCATTTCAACTCATACATACATTCGTCGAGAATATCGGCTGTATGGTTGCCGCTTTCCGGAATATTCAAATCAAGATTGTCGAAATACTTTGAATTCAACTGATATGCTGTAAGCAATGTGTGAAGAGTGATTGCCGCGTTCACAGTGTATTTTCCATAATCACCAGCGTCATACCATCCTCCTTGGGCATTACGTTGCACTTTTGTGCCCTTTACGTTTGTATAGACAGTAACCTTGTCGTCTGGGTGGCCCGCCTTACGAGAATAATCGACACCCTTGAATTTAGCGAACTTGCTTTCAATCGGAGTGCTGCAACGCCAGAAGTAGAATCCTTTCATCGTCTGAGTCAACAACTCATCATAAACGTGCCCGTCTTTCTGCACTTTGAACGGTTCTGATTCCTTTGTCCCGATTTTCAACTTATACTCTCCAGGAATAGAAAATTTTGTGAAATCAGCCCAGGTGACATTGTCGCCCGAAGCTCTCCACGACTTTGCCTTTGGAAGTGAATCTTTATAAACTACCGTGCCGCTTTTGGCATCAACAATAGAATATTCAGAAACCAATGAATTACAGATCATTGCCTGCTTTACTGCCTGTGCAGGATAACCGATTTGGTTTGCTTGCAATGCAATATCAGCTGCGATTGTCGACATTGGCAATGCCAATGAAGCAAGAAATATACCTTTTTTCAAACTCATAATATAATCCATAATAAAAACCCTACTATATGGTTCACTCATTCATCTGCATCAATATGGGGAACCATTTTACCAATTCATGCACTTACAAAATAAAATTATCTGCGACAACATTCAAAATAAAAACAAGAAAAAATTATTTATTTCAATCATTTTTATCAAATACGATATTATCCAACATATTTTTAGTCTGACAAATCCATCGTTGAATCAAAATGGCTTGGATTTTGCAACGAAAAAGAGGAATGTCAAGAACGAATCAATCATCGCCGCATCTCTATTTTTAGTTTTTCATGTCCATTAGTCGATGATTTTCACTAATTTTGCATAATATTTCAACACATATAATTCAATCAATGATGAAAAATAGGATTTGGAGCGTCTTTGCTCTGTTAATTACCATATCAGCCCAAGCTTTTGCTGTGCTTAACGAGCAAAACTTAGACATGACAGTTAGCGTGCTGAAAGCGGAACTGGAAAAGACATATATGGAAGAGACTCAGATGATGGAGAGATACGACAGTATCAACGTCAAACAGCACAAAGAAGCATTAAAAACAATCCAAGAGAGTGAAAAAATAGCCTTGATGCTTTACAGTCAAAAGCAAGATTACATTTTTGACATGGCATATGCGTGTCATGAGGCAACGACACAATACCATAATTTCAAAAAGAAAAGAATGCCTTTCGACATCAGCATCAAAAGGCTAGACAATGAGATCAAACGTTATACTCTCCTGATTGAGTCGTTGGAAAGTATTGCTCCAAGAAAAAGAAAATACAACATTGACAGTCTGAGAATTGCCAAAATGAAAGAGGACTCGATCAAAAAAGCTGTAGAGGAGGCAACCGCTGCCTACGAGGCTCAAAAATATGGCAAGCCGCAAATCGACTCGACATCTAAGGGTGTGGGAATCAACATCTTTGGCAAACAACTTGGCGGTGACACTGCGTCGACTTCAGCGGAAGAAATAAAAAAAGCGATGGAGGCCAAGCAAGACAGTTTTATGTTGGAAAAAGCAAGAGAGATAACCAAAGAGGTGACAGATTCTGCTAACAACATAAACAATACAAACGACACTTTTAAACTTCCGACGATGCCGAAATCTGTCAACAGATTGTTCATGACACAGTTGAAAGATTTCAGGCTGTCGAATGAGAGCCAGATAGAACGAGATTCATGTGTGGCATTATCCAAAAAGATCCTTGCCAACCTTATCTCTGTAAGAGACCATATTATCAAAGACAAGAAATTATATGAGCATGTCGAATCTCGCCTAAAAACAGTCAACGACTATGCGCTTGGAAGATATGAAGCCATACAACAAAGCATTTTCACAAATGGCGGAAACAACTATCTCTCCGTACTACGTAATTTTTCAATGCACTACAACAACGCATACCATGATATAAAAGACAAATACACAAGCAACGACTCCGAAGATTCAGATTGGAGAGGAACAACAATCATAGGCCTGGTGCTAACAGTTTTTGGAATAGTTTTATTAGCTGCAGGTATCGCCATCTTCTTTTTGAAACAATACAGCAAACGTAAGAAGATCAAAACTGAATTTATTCCATATTACGCGATTTCACTGACCTGTTTGCTCTTCACTGTTCTATGCACATTGCCACAGATATTCGCAAGTCAGAATTTTCTGGCGATGGCATGTTCACGATTGATCGAGTATATGCTTCTTATCGCAGCCATCACTCTTTCATTGGTTTATCGCACAAAAGAGAATCAAATAAAGAGTGCATTTTCCTGCTACTTCCCGATTTTGATGATGGGTCTTGTGATCATCATATTCCGCATCTTGTTTGTGCCAAATAATCTCGTCGTGATTCTGTTTCCTCCGATGCTTATATTATTCACAATCTGGGGATTCCGTTCAGTGCAAAAACATCATGCGAACATTCCGAAATACGATGAGATATACGCATGGATATCGCTTACCATCATGACGGTGGCCTGCGTCATGGCATGGCTCGGCTATGCACTTTTGGCTGTGGAAGTATTCATCTGGTGGCTCGTGCAGCTCACATGCGTACAGGCTCTGACATTCGCGTCGGAATATATGAAAGCATTCGAGAAAGACAAGGTAGCCAAACATATCCTCAAGAAAAATGGAATCGATGAGTCGTCAATGTCGAAAGAGACATACAATGACATCCTCAATAAAAAGATCATCGAGCTACAGAACAACCAAGGCGACAACATCACCTTCACGTGGTTTCTCGACCTTGCGACTATGTGTCTGATCCCTGTGGCTGCAGTGTTGTCTTTCCTACTCTGTATCTATATCGCCACAGATATTTTCGACCTCACAGCAATGTGTAAAGACATCTTCTTCACCAACTTCCTCGACATCGAAGATTTGTGTCAGCTGTCATTGTTCAAACTTGTTGTGGTGCTGGAATTCTATTTTATCTTCCGTTTCATCTCTTACCTTTTCCGTTCCGTCTACAAACACTGGAAACTGAAAAACAAGCAGTTGCATGAGATTGAAAGATCCAACATCACTCTCGTGACAAATTTGATCTCGATTGTAGTGTGGAGTATCTATTTCATTTTCATTCTGTTTTTACTACAGGTGCCAAAAAGCGGAATTTCAATCGTGACTGCGGGTCTTGCCACCGGTCTGGGATTCGCAATGCGTGATATGATCAACAATTTCTTCTACGGAATAACACTGATGACAGGACGTGTGAGAGTCGGCGATTTCATCGAGTGCGACGGAGTGAGAGGAAAAGTGGAATCCATCACCTACCAAAGCACTCAACTCATCACTTTAGACGGCTGCGTCGTGGCATTCCTAAACTCAACTCTTTTCACTAAGACATTCAAAAATCTGACCCGCAACCATGGATATGAGCTCGTAAAATTGCCTGTCGGTGTGGCATACGGGACTGATGTGGAAAAAGTCAGAAAAATATTAGAGGAGAAATTAGGTCAATTAAGAGCTGAGAAGACGGGAGTAAAGCCTAACATAGATCCAAGCAAACAGATAAGCGTATACTTCAACGATTTCGGAGACAGTTCCGTCAACCTATACGCTGTGATGTGGATTCTGGTAGAAAATAAATTTGTGATTGTGTCGAAAGCGAAGGAACTAATCTACAACGCGTTGAACGAGAACAATATCGAGATTCCATTCCCTCAGCGCGACCTTCATATTATAACAACTCCTTCAAAGCAATAAATGAAGTTGAGACTCCTGCTTTCCATAATCGTGATCTTAGCTGTTCCGTTTTTCGGAATGGCTCAGATGGATTCTGTAGAGACGGCAGCAGACTCTAATTTCATCCACGACTCTCTCTCTTTCAGTTTCACGACAGAAGCAGAAAGAGACACCGACATGTATTATAATGACGAACAAAATTCAGGAGGCGAATATATCTACGTCACCGAATATGAAGAGGAGAAAAAATGGATAGACAGAGTGATAAGCCGATTTCTTAGGACATCGGTCGACTCCAACTACATCACCACCAACGACTATGGATTGCAGGTGAAACTCAGTTTCAACACGTTCAACAGCCAGACAAAATTCAAATGGGAAGCCACAGAAGACACACTGCCAAACTATTGCAGAATCACGTCGGACCAGATATCAAAAATCGGACTTTGGATTGGCTACCGTAATTTCGGGTTAGGCTATAGCTTTGAACTCGGCTCTCTTTCCAAAAACAAAATCCAATACAATTCAGAATTCAGTTTCGACTATTATGGCGACGCGTGGGGTATCGGCATATGTCTCAACTACACTGGCAACAACAACCTTTATTTCAACAAAATACACACAGACATTCCCGACAATTTCCTGGCTATTCTTCGTATGCAGCTCAACACCTATTACGCCCCACTTTATCGGAAATTTTCCTACAATGCGGCATTCTCCCACAGTATGAGACAAGAGAAGAGTGCGGGCAGTCCGCTATTCGGTCTGTCGATGAATACATTTTTCCTATATTCAGACCATTACATAGACCCCGAGGAATTCTCATATATATTAAACAAAGATGTGTGGCAAATTCCATCAGAGATTCACTATTTCGGAGTCAATCTGAATGCCGGGTATGCTCACAACTTCGTGACAAAGAAAAAAACACTTCTGCATGTTTCTCTTCTTCCATACATCACATTATTTAAAAAGACAAGCGTCGAATCGCTATATAATGATGGCAATAAAGAGCCCGTCTTCCAATACGGTGCGACAGGGAAAGCCAGTTGGATATGGCAATGTGAGCACCACCTAATCAGCATGTTCGGATCTATAAACTTCAGCAGTCTCCTTAAATCTCCTATCAAAGTGAACGACATAGTCTACCGCATAGGCACATGCTATGGATTCAGAGCATACAAGCATCATAAGCCACATAAGAGAAAAAAGATTAAAAGAAAAAGTGACCGTCTTCACTCAGTTTCACAACCTGATTAGAAAAGCAAAAATGAGGATTGTTAAAGGCATTCCACCCTTAATATATCTCACAAATCAGTCATAAACCACGAAAGAGTCAACGTTTTTTATTTTCATCTTTTATAGGAATAACAACAATTTTAATATATTTGCACCATTATAATGACAATTATATGAGAAAGGAAATAACTACAATGGCAATTGCCTCCCTATTCTGTTGTACGGGTTTTGCACAGACTGAGGGCGAGATAGCATCACAAAACGAACGATACAACCTTACTCTCGAGCAGTGTATTGAGTATGCTTTCGGCAATAGTCTTGAACGTCAAAACCTAAAGCTATCGGAAAAGGTTAGCGAATATTCCTACGAACAAGCAAAGAACAACCGCAAGCCACAGGTCAGCGGTTCCATATCTGAAACACTTTCCCACACAGGACGAGAAAGTGACGTCAACCTTGGAGGAAACGTAGGCATCAACGCAGGAGTGACCCTTTATCAAGGAGGCGCGATAAAAAACAATATAGAGAAGTCTCGTATTGAGGCGGAAGACGCAGTGGTACGCACCGACCAATACGACCACAACCTCATAATCAAAATCCTTCAGTATTTCCTTAACGCTCTTTCTTCTGAAGAGTTGCTACGATTCCAGAAAGTGATACTTGAGACATCCGAGGAACAGCTTCGTCAAGGAGAAGAAAAATATAAAGTCGGAACTATCTTGGAGAGCGACTACCTCATTTTGAAGGCACAATACGCCAACGACGAGTGCAATCTGCTCAACAGCCAGATCAACCGCGACAACGCACTGCTTAATCTGAAACTCGCTCTTTCGATGAATCCGAACGCTGAGCTCACCCTCGTCTATCCAGACACAACAGATATGGAGGCTATGGCAGAGTTGCCAGGCGTGGAGACTGCCATCCAACGTACACTCGACACCCATCCCGATATGATTTTGGCAAAATCAAATATAGAGGTGGCGAGAATCAACGAAGAAATCACCCGCGCAGGAAGACGCCCGACAATCTCAGCAAGTGCAGGATTGAGTTCAGGACATAGAAACTTCAACGACATCGGCAACCAGTTTATTGACAGATTCAGCCAAAACATAGGCGTATCAATGTCCATTCCGATCTACGACAGAGGAAAGACAAAGACATCTTTGAAAATGAACGAGGCTCAGACAAAGATGGCTGAGGTTGATTTGCAGGAGGCAGAATTAAAGCTCCGCCAAACAGTAGCTGTCGAATGTGCTAACGTGGATATTGCATACCGTCAATATAAGACCAACGAGAAACGAGCTAAAGCATACAAATCTGTTTACGAGGTCTACAATATGAAGTTCAAATACGGAACCGTCACAAGCGTGGATCTATTGCAACAGCAAAACAACTATATCAACTATCTTACAGACTACGTAAGATCTAAGTATTCATTCATCCTCGAACGTAAAATATTGGATGTCTATATGGATTATCCGATCAAGTATGAGGCAGTACGTATCAACAAGTAAAAAAATAAAACATAATACAATGGCAAAAAAAATAGGCATAGGCATTGCGATAGCGGTAGTCGTAGGATTATTGCTATACTTCTTTTGGCCGTCAAAGAAAGAGGTCACTTTCAAGACGCATGTGATTGAGGAAGGAACGATTTCCAAATCTATATCAGCCACTGGATATCTGCAACCTGCAGACAAAGTGGAGGTAGGAACCCAGGTGTCAGGTAAAGTTGAAAAACTTTATGTGACTTACAATTCTAAAGTGAAAAAAGGTCAGGTGTTGGCAGAATTGGACAAGTCGACGTTGCTTGAACGTTTGTCTCAGGCAAAATCGTCAAAATCCAGTGCGGAGAGCACACTTAATCTTGCCACACAAAACTACAACCGTACAAAAGCATTGTTTGAGGCAGGAGCCGCAACACAGCAGGCGTTTGACGAGGCAACCAACACATATATCCAGGCTCAAAACACACTTAACAATGCCAACACTAACGTACGTGAGGCCCAAGTAAACCTTGGTTATGCTGTCATCACATCCCCAATCGACGGTGTTATTCTTACAAAACAGGTAGAGCAGGGACAGACAGTAGCGTCTTCTTTCTCTACTCCTACATTGTTTGTGATTGCCAAAGACCTAAAAAGCATGACTGTAGAGGCTAATATCGACGAGGCTGACATAGGCCAGGTAAAGGTCGGACAGAAAGTTGAGTTCACAGTAGACTCTTACATGGGTGAGACTTTCTATGGAGAAGTCCAGGAGATCCGCTTAGATCCAAATGTCACTAGCAACGTCGTCACATATACTGTGATTGTAAAGGCTGAAAATCCAGAGGAAAAACTATATCCAGGCATGACAGCAAGCGTCACTATCTTCACAAACGCGCAGAGTGGCAAACTTGTCCCTGCAGCTGCGATGGCTTTCAATCCTACAGAAGAGTTGTTTGAAGCTCTTGGCAAACCAGAAAAACCATCAAAAGATGGACATAGAGACGGAAAGAAACCAGAAGGATTTGACGGAGACAAGAGAGAGCGTCCAAGCCGTGAGAAAATGGAAGAAATGAGACAGAACGGACAGAAAGTCTGGATCAAAAACGGAAATTCCATCAGACCACGTTTCATTGAGACTGGATTGAACGACGGTGTGAACGCAATCGTCAAAGAAGGACTTGCTGTTGGCGACACTGTAGTGTTGTCGGCTCAGGTAGGCGAAAAAGTCAAGAAGGCTAAAGGAGGAATGTCTAACAATCCATTGACCCCTACTCCTCCACGCGGTAAACGAATGAGATAAAATATGGCAAATTCCATAATCAGAATCAACGATCTCAAACGTAATTTCATCGTCGGAAGTGAGACGGTGCGAGCTTTGCGTGGAGTGTCGTTTGAAATACAGGCAGGTGAATTTGTGGCAATCATGGGAACCAGCGGTAGCGGCAAGAGTACGATGCTGAACATCCTTGGTTGTCTGGACAAACCTACGTCGGGAGAATACTACATCGACGAAATCGAAGTTTCGAAATTCTCCAACGACAAATTGTCGGAAATTCGCAACAAGAAGATCGGATTCGTTTTCCAAAGCTACAATCTTCTTCCACGCACTGCGGCAATTGAGCAGGTGGAACTGCCATTGCTTTATAACCCAAGCGTAGGCGCGAAGGAACGAAGAGAAAGGGCAGAAGAAGCCCTTCGCCTAGTAGGATTAGAAGAAAGAATGTACCACCTTCCAAGCCAGATGTCGGGAGGTCAGCAACAACGTGTGGCGATCGCGCGAGCCATTGTCAACGACCCAGTCATTATTCTAGCCGACGAAGCGACAGGTAATCTAGACACACGTACATCCTATGAAATCATGAGTCTATTCCAGCGTCTCAACGAATCAGGAAAGACAATCGCATTCGTGACACACGAGCCAGACATCGCTGCTTTCACATCAAGAGTGGTGATGCTCCGCGACGGAAGAGTGACCAAGGATGAACCCGTGAAAACAGCAAGTGCTCAGGCAGCTCTAGACGCGCTTCCTGCAAGTGACGACTATTAAAAAATTATGGTATGAATTTCTCGAATCTAATAAAAATAGCATACACGGCTTTGCTCCGCAACACAACAAGAGCGTTGCTGACAATGCTCGGTATCATCATCGGTATCGCATCTGTGATCGCCATGGTCAACATGGGTCAGAGTTCACAAGCACAAATTGAGGAGAATATCTCTTCGATGGGAACGAACCTTATCATGGTGATGCGCGCGCATCAGCGTGGAGGCGGTGTGAACCTAGGAAACGCCAACTCCCAGTCGCTTAAGCTTGCAGACGTGGAAGCGATTAAGGCACAGGCTAAATATGTGGACGCTGTATCGCCATCAGTCAACGCTTCCGGACAGCTCGTGAATGGATCAAAGAACTGGCCAGGATCGATGCAGGGAGGCAGCGTGGAGTATCTTGCCATCAAAAAGTATGAAATCGCATACGGCACGAATTTCACGGAGCAGGACATCGCATCATACGCGAAAGTCTGCCTGATTGGAAAAACCATCGTCGACAACCTATTTGAAGAGGGAGAGAATCCAATCGGAAAAGAGATCAGATTCGGCAAAATTCCGATGAAGGTCATCGGTGTGCTTGAGGAAAAAGGACAGAACAGTATGGGACAGGATCAGGATGATATCCTTATCGCCCCATATTCGACGGTGCAGAAACGAATTCTTGCACAAAACCACCTCAATATGATCTACGCATCAGCGAAAAATGAGGATGTCTGCCAACTTGCGACAGAGGAGATAGAAAAGATTCTCCGCACAAGCCACAATCTTTCCCCAGACGCAACGAATGACTTTGAGGTACGCACACAGGCAGAGATGTTGGAAATGATGTCGAGTGTGGTCGGCACAATCACGTCGCTACTGACAGCCACAGCCATCATCTCTCTTATCGTGGGAGGTATCGGAATCATGAATATCATGTATGTCACTGTGACAGAGCGCACAAAAGAGATCGGACTTAGAATGGCTATCGGAGCCAAAGCAAAAGACGTGCTGTGGCAGTTCCTTATCGAGAGCGGAATGTTGAGCGTCGTTGGAGGAATAATCGGTATTATTGTAGGAATAATCGTCTCCTACGTCATAGCCCAAGTGATGATGTCTCCGTTTGTAGTGAGTGTAGGGGCAGTGTTTATGGCATTCTTCGTGAGTGCGTTTATCGGAATCTTCTTCGGTTGGCTGCCAGCCAAGAAAGCTGCCAAACTTGATCCTATCACAGCTTTGAGATACGAGTAAAAGCAATGCAAAATGACGAATGAGGAATGACAAATTCATTCTCACCATAAAATTAGGGGACATCTGATTGTCCCCTAATTTGTTGGCAACGGCAGTCTATCATCTGCGACGATCGCCAACCATAGTCTAACAAATTAAATAACCGTTCCACGGTTCGCAAAACCCAAACAAGGGACGGTTGGCTTAGATAGCCAATGGTTGATTTTCACGCAGTGAAAAACTACCGTTGGCGACCAACCCTAAATTTTGGTAATTATTACCTAAATTCAGATATGAAGCAATGACAAAAAAGCAAATACTTTTGTATCAGATAATCAAATGAGATAAACATGAAAAAAATAGTTGTAATCACTGCGTGCTTGGCTACATTCTTTAGCTGTTCGCAGCAAAAAAAAGAATCTGACATGGAGGACAAGCAAGAAATAACATTCGTAAATGAGTGGGACAAAATTTTTCCACAAAGTGACAAAGTGAGTCATTCCAAGGTCACTTTCAAAAATCGTTACGGCATCACACTGGCAGCTGATTTGTACAAGCCGAAGAAAGCAGACGGAAAAATGGCAGCGATCGCTATCACCGGACCTTTCGGAGCTGTAAAAGAGCAGACAAGTGGAATTTATGCTCAACACATGGCAGAGAGAGGATTCATCACCATTGCCTTCGACCCATCTTTCACTGGTGAGTCTGGTGGAGAGCCACGTCGCATGGCATCTCCAGACATCAACACAGAAGACTTTCTGGCAGCAGTAGATTTTCTTGCGAACCGTGAAGATGTAGACCCTGAACGCATCGGAATCATTGGCATTTGCGGGTTTGGAGGCATGGCAGTCAACGCTGCCGCAATCGACCCACGTATCAAAGCCACTGTGGCATCTACGATGTACGATATGAGCAAAGTAAACGCTGAAGGATATTTTGGAAGTGAGAACACCCCAGAGCAACGTATGGAAAAGCGTAAAGCTATTGCTTCACAGCGAACAGAAGATTTCCGTGCTGGCAGTTACAAACGTGCCGGTGGAGTCATCGACCCTCTGCCCGACGATGCTCCTTGGTTTGTCAAAGATTACTACGACTTCTACAAAACGTCTCGCGGATACCATAAACGCAGCGGAAATTCAAACGACGGTTGGAACGTGATAGGCTGTCAGTCGTTTCTCAACCAACCATTGTTATGCTATGCCAACGAAATCTTAAATCCTGTGCTACTCATCCACGGTGAGAAAGCCCACAGCCGATATTTCAGCGAATATGCCTTCGAAAAAATGACAGGCAAAAAATGTGAGGGCAAAAGCATGACGGATGGAAACAAAGAAATCTTGATAATCCCGGATGCTTCTCACGTCGACCTGTACGACGACAAAAACAACAAAATTCCATATGAGAAAATCCAAACTTTTTTTGAGGAAAATCTGAAATAAAATATTTCTGCAATATGGACGATTTATATATTGATTCAGTTCAAAAATTCAACGATTTCTACGGATTCGAAACTCTGCATCCATTAGTCAGTGTTGTTCGCTACGACAAACAATTGCCTGTTGAAGAACTCATAGTGCACTACGGTGTATATGCACTTTTTCTGAAAGAGAACAAAGGATGCAAGTTGTCGTATGGTCGTACAAAATATGATTTTGATGAAATGACTGTCACATCGTTTGCTCCAGGACAAAACATCCATGTGGAACCGAATCCTGAAGTGCCGAATCCCAAATGGACAGCATTGCTTTTCCACCCTGATCTGCTTGCTCGCACTCAGTTGGGACGTCAAATCTCACACTACGAATTTTTCTCATATTCAAGCAACGAAGCTCTACATCTGTCGACAGGAGAAATCGAAATCTTCCGCAGTGTCCTTGCCATGATCCAACAGGAGCTTAAACATGCCATCGACAAACATAGCAGAGAGCTGATTGTCTCCAATATTGAATTGCTGTTAAACTACTGCATGCGATTCTACGACCGCCAATTCATAACACGAGAAGAGATCAACCATGCCACGGTGCAAAAATTCGAATCTCTTTTGAACGACTACATCGACAAATATGCCGAAACTGAAGGAATCCCGACAGTTGGTTACTTTGCAGAAAAATGCAATCTTACTGCCGGATACTTCGGAGAACTGGTGAAGGTGGAAACGGGAGAGACTGCTCAGGATTTCATTGCAGACCACATTGTACAACATGCAAAAGAGTTGCTCAACAACCACACTCTCAGCATCACACAAGTCAGCGATCGTCTTGGGTTCGGTTATCCACAGCATTTCATCCGTTTTTTCAAACGGAAAACAGGCAAGACTCCAACGGAATACAGAGCAGCGTAAGTTTGTCACATAACGTGAATTCGACGAAATCAAAAGATAGTTGGAGTGTCATAAATGAGGATTGTTAAGGGCCCATGTTTGATTGATATTGGCCCTAACCCCTTCCTTAGTGCGAGCCGTA
>OCTW013397384.1_pt1 | contig 33564 bp, 25 predicted proteins | sample 1539671 | NCBI WGS metagenome assembly OCTW01 (sample SAMN02144230, study PRJEB22623) | gut metagenome | biome: sheep rumen | host: Ovis aries | place: New Zealand
TACCCAGAGCCGGGGTCGAACCGGCACGGGTTACCCCACTGGTGTTTGAGACCAGCGCGTCTACCGATTCCGCCATCTGGGCCTTTTGCGGGTGCAAAGATACAACATATTTTTAAAAAACCAAAATATTTCAGAGAAATTTGTTACATGGGCATTACACTTTACCTTTAAAAAAGATATGATTTGGTAAAAAAGGTAAATTGTTTGGAAGATATAAAGATTTTTATTATCTTTACACCAAGGAACCTTAGATCTGCTATTTATGATAACAAAAAATGATAACGACTACTGTGTCATTCTCGCAGGCGGAAGGGGCAGGAGACTCTGGCCATGCAGTCGGATAAAGAAACCCAAGCAGTTCATAGACTTCTTCTCCACGGGAAGGACACTGCTGCAAGACACCTTCGACCGGGTAAGCAAACTGATACCCACGGAGAATATCTACGTGTGTACCAACCATGAATATGCACACTATGTGGTGAAACAACTGCCGGAACTGCCACCAGAGAATATACTGAGTGAACCGATTCACAGGAATACGGCACCCAGCGTGGCATGGGCCACCTATCGTATCGTCAGAAGGAACGAGAACGCGCGTATGCTGGTAGTGCCCAGCGACCAGGCGGTGTTCAAAGAGGATGTATTCCAAGAGAATATCAAGGCAGGACTGGAGTTGGTGAGCAAGCGGGAGATCATCCTGACCTTAGGCGTGAAACCCACCCGACCCGAGCCAGGCTACGGATATATCCAGTGCGGTGACTATCTGGAGCACGACGGCATCTACGAGGTGAAATCATTCACCGAGAAGCCCGACAGGGAGTTCGCACAGATGTTTATCAACAGTGGGGAGTTCCTCTGGAACAGCGGTATGTACCTGTCGAACGTGAAGCACATGAGGAAATGCCTGCAACAGGTATTCCCCGTGGTATTGCGAAAACTGGAAGACCGTGAAGAGATCAACCATGTGAGTCTGGAGGAAGAGATCATCTTCATCGAGGAGAACTTCTCCACTTATCCTAACATATCCATCGACGAGGGACTGCTGGAGCATGAGCAACCGGTATTTGTGATGAAGGGAGATTTCGGATGGGCCGACTTAGGAATGTGGCACTCCATCTACGAGAACCTGAAGAAGAGCGACGATGACAACGTGATCATCTCCTCACAGGTGATTCTTGACGACAGCAAGAACAATATCATCAAGTTGCCAAAGGATAAATTAGGAATCATCAACGGACTGGACGGGTATATCGTAGCAGAAGAGGGCAACGTACTGCTGATCTGCAAGAAGGGCGACTCGAGTGCGCTGGTAAGGAAGTTTGTCAACGAGACACAACTGCAATACGGGGAGGAGTATTTGTAGATCATCCGATGACGCAAAAGGAAATCATTAAAGGCTGCCCTTGAGGAGCAGCCTTTATGTTTTCTACAGTTTCTGGAACTCGTCGTAGATCTTCTGGGAGATCTCACGAAACTCCTCTTCGGTGAGCTTCAGCTTAGGATTGCTGAAGATCATATCCTTCTCGCTCTGCATCGGCACGAGGTGGATATGAGCATGAGGAACCTCCAGGCCCAGCACAGCCATTCCTACCTTCTTGCAGGGGAAAGCGCGCTTGATGGCTACGGCCACCTTCTTGGCAAAGACCATATACGCACCTATCTCATCGTCGTTCATGTCGAAGACATAGTCTACCTCACGACGGGGTATCACCAGGGTATGTCCCTTCTGGATCGGATTGATATCCAAGAAGGCATAGAACTGCTTATCCTCAGCACACTTATAACTGGGAATCTCGCCTGCGGCAATCTTACTGAATATATCCATAGCAATCGTTTTATTGGTTATCAAATAGAAATATTGTCTATACGCAGACGGATCACACCACGTGGGATCTTCACCTCTACCTCGTCGCCCACCTTATGGTTGAGCAAGCCCTGGGCAATGGGAGTCTTAATGGAGATCTTACCCTCACGCAGGTTGGCCTCGCTCTCGCTCACGATAGTGTAAGTCATCTTGGCCTTGGTGGTCAGATTGGTCATCTCCACCTTCGAGAGGATCTGCACCACCTCATTGCTCAGACGTGATACATCGATGATCTTAGCCTCGGTAAGCGTGCGCTTGAGCTCATTGATCTTGTTCTCCAGCTTGGCCTGTGCCTCCTTGGCAGCGTCGTATTCTGAATTCTCACTCAGGTCGCCCTTGTCGCGAGCCTCTGCGATGGCAGCAGATGCCTTGGGGCGCTCCACGCTCTCTAATCTTTTTAGTTCGGCTACCAACTTGTCGTAGCCCTCTTGTGACATGTATGCCATATACTTACGTTTTAATGATTACCTAAATTATTAGTTTGATTAGAACTACACTTAGACGAAAAACAAGAATCCCAACATTTTGCAATGCCGGAACCCTTACCCTTTTAACGAATCTTTATCTCGAATACTGACATCCTCAGGGGGTATATCAGCCACCATCAGATGCAGCAGGTGAAATCATCCAAGTTGTGTATTTCGAGTGCAAAATTAGGAAAAAAAAACGGTACTAACAAATTTTTTGATGATTTATTAATATATTCTAAAAATAAACTGTTTTTGTAACCCAAATGAACATTTAAACGTATTATAGTAAAAAGAAAAAATTATGCTTTCTAGAAACGAGCAACTATCTATTATTAACCTTATTAAGAAACAAGTAGTACCTGCAATCGGCTGTACAGAGCCAATGGCCGTGGCATTGTGTGTTGCCAAAGCCACCAAACTACTTGGACAAGTACCAGAACATATTGAACTGCGATTAAGTGCTAACATCCTCAAGAACGCCATGGGTGTGGGAATACCGGGAACAGGCATGGTGGGACTGCCCATCGCCATCTCCTTAGGCGCTCTCATCGGAAAACCCGAGTTGCAACTTGAGGTGCTTCAAGACTGTAACAAAGAGGCAGTAGAGCGCGGAAAGGCGTACATCGCCGAGAACCGCATCCATATCGCCTTAGAGAAGGAGGATACCGACAAACTGTTCATCAACGTGATCTGTCAGGCCGACGGTCATGAGGCAGAGGCACGCATCAAGACGCACCATACCGACTTCGTCTTCCTTCGCAAGGATGAGGAGATCCTTCAGGACGGACTGATGAAGGAGGGCGACGAGAACGGCAGTAACGAGCAGCAGGATGATCCGAAGTTGACTCTCCGTATAGTATACGACTTCGCTACGGAAACTGACATAGAGGACCTGCGCTTTATCCTGGAAGCCAAGAAACTGAATGAGGCAGCCTCAAAGAAAGGACTCGAGGAGAATTTCGGTCATCAGTTGGGTAAGACGATGCTCACCCCTCTGGGTAAGGGATTCTTGGGCGACGGTATCTTCTCGCATGTGCTCAGTGCCACCAGCGGTGCCTGTGATGCCCGCATGGCCGGTGCGATGGTGCCTGTGATGAGTAACTCAGGCAGTGGCAACCAGGGAATATGCGCCACGATGCCTGTGGTGGTCTTCGCAAGAGAGAACCACAACTCCGAGGAAGAGTTGATCCGCGCCCTGATCATCAGTCATCTTACCGCTATCTATATCAAGCAGTCGTTAGGCTCACTCAGTGCTCTGTGCGGCTGTGTGGTTGCCAGCACGGGTAGCAGTTGTGGCATCACCTATCTGATGGGAGGCGACTACGAGCAGATGACCTTCTCGGTGAAGAATATGATTGCCAACCTGACCGGTATGATCTGCGACGGTGCCAAGCCCAGTTGTTCACTGAAGTTGACCACAGGTGTAAGCACCGCTATGCTCAGCGCCATGCTAGCCATGCAGCATAAGTACGTCAGTTCGTTGGAGGGTATCATCGATGATGATGTAGACCAGAGCATCCACAACCTCACCTCTATCGGCAGCAAGGGTATGGACGAGACCGACCGCTATGTGCTCGACATCATGACTCATAAAAGCAATAACAAATAATTCACAAATATTTTTGATTTAAAAACGGATATGAAAAGAATCAAGAACATGTTGCTGATCAGCCTCTTGGCTATGGTGGCTATCACCGCATCAGCACAGATGCAGGATCCTGTACATTTCAGTGTTCAGCAGAAGCAAGTTTCTCCGACAGAGGTACAAGTAATCTTTACAGGAAAGATCGATGCCGGCTGGCACGTCTATTCCACTGGTCTGCCCGCAGACGGTCCTATCTCTGCCACACTGACCACCGAGGCATCAGAAGGTGCCAAGGCCGACGGTAAGTTGAAGGCTCAGGGTAAGGAGATCAGCAACTACGACAAGTTGTTTGATATGAACCTGCGTTATTTTGAGAACAACGTTACCTTCGTACAGAAATACAAGGTGACAGGCAAGACCTATCATATCAAGGGATTCTTGGAGTATGGTGCCTGCAACGACCAGAACTGTATGCCTCCTACACAGGTAGAGTTCGACTACAAGGGTGAAGGACCGAAGGACGCTCCAGAAGCTCAGGAGGAAAAAAAAAGCGATGACGAAAACGCTGCCGGTGAAGAAGAAGGCGAGAAGGTAGGCGAAAATGCCGACAGTCTGGCCGCCGCAGCTGCCGTTATTCCACTCGATTCTGCAGAAGTAGACGGTCTTTGGAAGCCTGTGATTAAAGAATTGCAGGCTTTCAATGGTGGTAGTGCTACCCAAAACCGTTCACTGCTCTATATCTTCCTGATGGGTATCCTCGGTGGTCTGGTAGCCCTGTTCACCCCTTGTGTATGGCCTATCATCCCGATGACCGTAAGCTTCTTCCTGAAGCGTGCCAAGGACGATAAGAAGAAAGGTATCAAGGATGCCATCACCTATGGTATCTCTATCGTGGTGATCTACCTGGCCCTGGGATTGGCCATCACGGCTATCTTCGGTGCGAGTGCGCTCAATGCCCTTTCTACCAACGCTATCTTCAACATCTTCTTCTGTCTGCTCCTCGTGGTGTTCGCCCTGAGCTTCTTCGGATGGTTCGAGCTGACATTGCCTGAGTCATGGACCAACAAGGTTGACAGCAAGGCATCCTCAACAACCGGTCTGCTGAGTATCTTCCTCATGGCCTTCACACTGGCCTTGGTAAGTTTCTCTTGCACCGGTCCTATCATCGGATTCCTGTTGGTAGACTTCGCAACGAGTGGTAACTTCTGGGGTCCGGCTATCGGTATGTTCGGCTTTGCCCTCGCACTGGCATTGCCATTCACCCTCTTCGCCATGTTCCCCACTTGGTTGAAGAAAGCTCCGAAGTCGGGTGGCTGGATGAACATCATCAAGGTAACACTCGGTTTCATCGAGTTGGCCTTCGCATTGAAATTCTTCTCTGTGGCCGACCTCGCTTACGGATGGCGTCTGCTTGACCGTGAGGTATTCCTCTGCTTGTGGATCGTGATCTTCGGTGCCCTCGGTCTGTACCTGATCGGTAAACTGAAGTTCCAGAGCGACTGGGAAGGTGGTGAGATGGAGAAGCCGATGCCTGTTGTCTGCATCATGGGTGGACTGGTATCTATCGCCTTCGCTATCTATATGATCCCTGGTCTGTGGGGTGCTCCCTGTAAGGCTGTCAGCGCCTTCGCTCCTCCTATGAGCACACAGGATTTCAACCTCTACAAGGCTGAGGTGGTGGAAGCTAAATACAAGAACTATGAGGAAGGTATGGCTGCTGCCAAGGCACAGGGTAAGCCTGTACTGATCGACTTCACCGGTTTCGGTTGTGTGAACTGTCGTAAAATGGAGGCTGCCGTATGGACCGATCCTACCGTATCAAAGATTCTCGAGGAGGACTATGTACTGATCTCTCTCTTCGTAGATGATAAGACTCCTCTGGCAGAGCAGGTTAAGGTAACCGAGGAGAACGGACAACAGCGCACACTGCGTACCGTGGGTGACAAGTGGAGTTATCTGCAGCGCTCTAAGTTTGGTGCCAATGCCCAGCCGTTCTATGTAGCCATCGACAATGAGGGTAATCCGCTCACGGGTTCTGCCGTTTACGATGAGGACATCAACAAATACGTGAAGTTCTTGAAAGCAGGATTAGAAAACTATAGAAAATAAATTTAGTCTCGTTTCTGAAGAGGTGGATTGTCAACCGACATATCCACCTCTTTTTTTGATATCATCCAACAGTTGTGCATACAGGCCGTTATGCCGCAACACCGCTTCGTTGCCCGTCAGTATCAGTTGTTTTCTCGCCCTGGTAAGCACCACGTTCAGTTTGCGGTCGATCACCTTGTCATCCTCCACGAAGCAGTTGGCGGTAAGGAACTCCAACTGATACCTGTTCTGGATGGTAAACGAATAGATGATCACATCACGCTGACTACCCTGATAGCGCTCTACCGTATCGATGCTCACCTGTAAGAGAGCCGTGATGCCCGTCTGCTCTATCTCCCTGCGGATGACAGCTATCTGGTTACGGTAAGGCACGATGACACCAACCGTCTTGAAAGGATCGAAATCATCAGCATATTCGTGATATATCCGCACGAGCTGTTCACACACGATATGGGCCTCAGCAAGATTCACCTGATTGCCATGGCCTGTCGACTTATTATAGGGAGAAGGGAAGAAAAGCACTCGGTGAACAATAGAATGATCTTCCTGATGCGGCAGCGGAACGGGCAACAGCTGTTCACGGGCATAGAACATCCTGTTAGGGAAGTCGGCTATCTCTGGGTGCATCCTACCCTGTCGTCGCAATACCCCTACAAAAGCGTCTCTGCCGGCCTTGCGCTCCACTTGTATCAATCGTTCGAAAAGGGAATTCCTGCAGTCGGTCAGTTCTATCTCTCTGAGCAACGGATCATCCACCAGAGAATCCTCCGGGCGCTGCACCACGACGGCAGGCAACTGTTTATAGTCGCCGATAAGCACAAATTTCTCCACGTTGACGAGCAGTCCGACGAGGTTAGGTTCCAGGATCTGACTGGCCTCATCGATGATTGCCACGTCAAACCGTTTCAGTTGAAAGAGGAATGGCCGTGACTGGAATACCGAGGTAGTGCCCACGATCACTTGAGTATCCATCAGTCGCTGTCGGATGGTATCCAGACGGGGGTGGTCACCCATCACCTCCTTTAACAGATAAGGGTGGAAACGCTCATCACAACTGAAAGAGTGTCCGACACGTATGAAAGAGATCTGTGCATCCATCAACATCGCACAGATCTCGTCCACAGCACGGTTGGTATAGGCCATCAACAACAGGTGTTGTCCATCATGAAGGGCCTCTTCCACCATAAAACGGAGTGCCATGCTCGTCTTACCCGTTCCCGGAGGACCCACCAACAGATAATAATCACGGGCTTGTTTGACTCCGAGGAGGATATCATCGTAGGCTGGGTGATAGTTTCGGGAGAGTTGTTTACTGGCATCCGCAAACGGTGTCCGCTGCGCTAACAACAGTCTTCGCTTTGCCAAGGGGGCCCGCAGGAAGGCATACAGCCCCTTGATGGAATTAGTTGTTGTGATATCCGTACTCGAATGTTCGATGGCATATACCTCATCAGAGGCAGGACTCAACAGATGTGGGTTCTGCTGACCGTTGTTCAAGACCACCACTACCTTATCGCTGTAGAGTTCCTTGAGATTCCCCTTGAAAAGGATATGTTCCCTGACGTCAGGGATGCCGTGCTTCGGATAGGCATACAGATAGATCTGATCACCCCTTCGGAAATTGGGAAGGAAGTCCTCGCCCAGTTCATCCGCATGGATAGACAGCGTTATCGTATCATAGCCATTCTCAATAGAAGAACACTCTCGTTTGACGACCTGTAATCCCATCAGGATCGTTCCGTTCTCTATCTTCTCGTTCAACGGCATGTTCCACAGGTCGGCACAACAGGTGGTCACACCCTCTTGCAAACCCAGTTTACTCACCCGTTGCTCACGGTAGACGAACGTCATCATCGTCGTGAAATATGCCTTCTCTAAGGGATCCATCTGGTGGAGGATATCAGTGACGCTTTCTATCTGCGGAAGGAGATACCGCAGGTAGAAACTATCTTGTTTCCCAGTGACGTTCAATGTCTCTGGGTGAAGATTGGCGATGGCCTGTTCCATGCCGTCATCGGCTATCGACAACTCTTGTGCCACGATCTGGTTGCGCAGCGACAGGGTCTCCTGAAATAGTTTCTGATAGAAGGCCACCACGACAAGGCCATTGCCCGGTGGATACTTACTATATAGCAGTCGGGTATCCACCAGTTGTCTGTTCAGATGGAAGTTCCTTCGCAGCACCCCATCGTACAACAACAACTGTACAAAATGCGGCTCCAACTGATAACTGCCGTAGTTGTTCGGCCGTTGCCGCTCGATATTGATGTTACGTCCCGACTTCTGCTCTATCAGCAACTTAAGATCGGTTGTCATCAAGTCGACACGTCCTTGCAGTCCTAACTGCTCACAGACAAATGACGGTTCAAGGATCGCTTTTTCCACCTCAAAACCATTCTTGTCATCCCCAAACAGTTGTTCCACCGTAGCCCGGATATTCGTTGACTGCAGGTAGGCATCCTTCTTGAATCGTTCTCCGTCGAAATCCGCACACGTGCAAAACTCCAGGGCGTTGGATGCAAAAAAACTCTTGATGGTGTCACCAACCGACAGATGTCGCAGGTTGATGATATCATCGAGTGCCTTGCCGGCAAAGTTTCCTAATAAGGTGGCATAACTGTTCACCCGCGGACTGATCCTGCCCAACAGGTATTGCAGAGGATGGTGACCATAATCCTTGAAACAAGTCGCCACACTACTGATATCCACCAGGAAGTCGGGTTCTAATATAATAAGCTTGGGTAAGATCCGTCCATCCTCCAGTTTTCCATCCAGGATATTCAGTTGCATACCCCTACGCAACAAAGGTTGCAGATGCCGCAGGTGTGGAGCCTGGTAGTCGATCGTGACGACTCCATGGGCACTATCCTGTTCTACCTCTGCTTGTATCGTCGTGTCATCAAACTGTTGTACGATGCATCGCAGGTAGTCGTAGCTGATGGTCTTTCGTGTGTCGTCATGTGGTTTCTTGACTGGCAACAAGGGCAGAATCTCCTGAGGAATGGCAGTCTGGAACACCTTTGAGATCAGCACACAGAGGGCCCTGACATCATAGAGAAAGACTTGTATGGACAAAGGTTGTTCGGGGTGGTTGCTATGGTGACGCATCTCCTGTATCGACCGCTTCTCTCCCATCGACAGTTGAAGATGGTTACACAGATAATCGATCTGCGAAAACAGGTTACCGAATGCCAATGAGGTGTCACGGATGCCCTCATGACAGGTGAGCACCAACAACTCGTGCACCTCCTTCAGGTAATCCTTGGAAACAGGAGCACTGGTATCGCGCTCCTGCTGCAACACCAACAATATGGCATAAAGTTGATCAAACAACTCATTACCCAATTTCCACTTCCCATTTCCCATTGCCCTCGGCAATTATTAATTATCAATTTTCAATTTTCAATTTTCAATTCTCAATTATCAAATCCCCTCACTGTCCTCCTAACCTACCAAAGTACTCGATAATCTCCTCCCATGTCTTGAAGGTGTCACTACCGAAATGCAAATGTGTTCCCATGAAACCATCGGCAGATTCTTTATCAGGATCAATCAGGTAATCTCCCAGGAGCAGATCCTTACGGTGCGTAAAGATCAGATGATGGTAGGCCGGCACGTTGATAATATCACACATCGCCTCCTGCACCTGCCGGATATCGTCTGTCTGATAATCCGATGCCTCTGCCACGATATACAGATTATAGTGCTCCAAGAGATAACGGAACCCTTTCCGTGCACTCGACAGTTGTCTGCCCTGTTCATCACAAATTGCATCAACACTGATATAGACGATCGGGCGTTCCCTACCCTCTTGTTTGTCATCAATCCATAGAATCACTGGGATGACACTGTTGATAAAGATACTGTCATCCATCCGGTGCTCCCCATGGAAAGAGATCGCCTGCGTATAATGTTGTTGGAAAAGAGGCATCGTATGCACCAGAGGGTCGGCATCACCGAAGAGTCCCCACACCCTTTGTTGCTCCTCGTGGGTGACGTGGGCAAAACACTGTTCCTGTACAGTGCGGTACTCCTTCACCATCGCTTTCGTCACGATAAACTCCTGCACACCATCCTGACGGGGATTCTGGAAGGTCTGTTTACCAACCATCCCATGGGCTCCCATCGTATCCGCGATCTCAAAGGCCGGATTCACCAGGATACGGTCATAGCCATACAGTTGTTCTGTATACATGCCACCCATCGAAGTACCTACGATCAGGTCGGGCTGATGTACTTGCACCTTCTCTTGTAACAAGGCGATAGCAGCATGCGGGTCGATAGGCAGATCGTAGGCAATGGTATTTGCCTCGGGCAACATCGTTCGGAAACGGGTTACCGTGCCACTCTGTGCTGAAGAGCCGAAGCCATGCACATACATAATGGTTTTCCCCTTCATCAGATCAGGGTATGTTTTCTGTTCAAAACTCATATTCCTTATTTTATTTTTTCAACACAGAGACACTAAGATACAGAGACTTTTCTTGATTGTTTTCCCAGTTTCTCTCTGTGTGTTAATTATCCTTTTCAAAACTAACTATTACGGCATTATTGGTGGGTATATTCTCCGGTCACGCGATTGAGCGTCATGGTATATCTCGTGCCGTCAGGATCTTGCGTCTTAAGGATCAACAGATGACCTTTTTCTTTGATCTTCGTCTTTTTTGCCAGACGAGCGCTCTCAGCGGCACTCACTCCTGAGAAATACACCGTGGCCTTTCCCTCACCGGTAAGCACACGGGTGCCGATGGAGTTGACCACCTTCTTTTCACCGATGCTGTATCGTTGATTGCCAACCGCAGCTACCGAATTATCGATATTAACCCATTGATCGCCTTCACGAATCTCTCTTTCCTCCTTTGTGAAGGGATCATATGAGAGCGCCATATAGGCAGGACGGTTCATCACGATGACCGCATTACCGGGAGTAGACCAGATCACGAATGGTTCTCCATCTATCCTGCCACTCACCGTCCAGGCATTACCATCAGTCTTGACCACAGGCTTTTCAGGAAACGATTTCGGTTCACCGATGAGATTCCCGCCGAAGCCCTTCTTATAAGGTATCATAATCTTACTGTCTTCCACTCGGTTAGGCACGATACAACCCGTGAAGTTCTTCAGTCCCTCACTCCATGACAGACAGGTAAAACGCTCTTTCGTCATCGCCCTGACTAAGTGTTGAGAGGGGAACACCCGAGCTGCTGCATGACGCTGTTGGAAATCCTTCCACTCCGTGACTTGCAGATGATCGGTGGGGAAAAGACGATGTAAAAGCATCGTCATCATCACCCGATGGGCGGTGACACCCATCCTACGTGCCCCGATATCCGCATTCAACAGGTATCGCCCGTCACCGGTAGTCTTCTGTCGGAGTAACAACTGATCCAGACACTTGCGCTCCAACATCAGGGCATCGCCATTACGCATGATGGTTGCCATGGCAGCATACGCCGGTAACTGATCATAGAGGAACATACTCCAGTCGTTGCCATTGGGCATGGCTAGTTCTCCATCTGCCAGGGCCAACTGTGCCAACACCTGCTCCCACACCTCTTGCCAATGCCAGGTGAGTGAACGATATAAATATGTATTCTTGCGCTCGTTCAGGTAGTAGGTGACCAGGATACTCTCTGCCTGTTCTTGCATCACCACATTCTGATACGAGGTATGGAAATAGTGATGGTTCTGCAAGGTGAAATCCGGGAAGAGGTTGGTGCCGGCATACCATTCGCACACCCGTTTGCCATCCACTATCGTAGTATCCCGAGCATCAGCATCCACGGTATAACCGTTCAGTCCATAACGGATCATCGCCTCGCGCCATTGTTCTGCATGGGGATGAGCAGGATACTTACTCCATGCCACGGCTAATACATTCGCCTCCCAACCGTTCTCTTCGGCTTTCGTATCCCCCTTGAAACCATGAGGAACAGGACGAGACAACTGGTAGTCGGCCTCACTCTCTACGACCTTTTGTATACTCCGCGAATCATCCGAGTCTGTCGTCAGAAACTTCTCTGCAAAGGCCATACTGAGCACCCACAACGAACTCTCCCACTGATGATGCCACTTGCGGTTTTCATCTTGATACGTTCCCCAGTATTTGCCGTCGGTGCATTTCTTTAGTCGTATGGTATGGTGGGTGCTGTAACCATAGCGCAGCGAGGCAAGAGCCATCCGCCGAAGTCCCTCTGTCGTAACACCCTTCGGAAGAGATGGTTGGGGATACGCACCTCCTTCTGTAAAGAATGTTCCCACAAATGCACACACCATGGCGATATCCAGGTTCGTGCGCACCCCGTCTTCATTACTCTTGCCTGCATCCGTTGCCCTAAAGCAACCTACCGGCTTACCCGCATCATTCACTCCCGCATCTACATAGATAGAGGTGGCATACTGAGTGAAGTCGGCCAACGACTGCATACATCTTTCTACGATATACCGGTCGTCAGTCTCCCGGGCTGTCAACAGCGACGGACAGGTTAGTAGAAGTATCAAGGAGAGAAGCCTCATCATTTCATCATCTTCTTATTCCACTTCTCCAGTCGGTTATATTCCTTCTTGGTAATCCGCATGAAAGAACCGTGTTGCGGCGCTTTTACCCCCTGAATATCAACAGGGTCGTGGAAGTTACGGAGATACTCATCGGCCTTACAGATGCGATAGCGATGGGGCCTCGACGAGTATTCCACATAGGCTACATGCCATGTATCCTCACCAATCAACTGGAAAGCAGATGGTCCCTCACACTTCTTATTACCTTCAAAGTCGACATAATCACTCTCATCGGGCTCCGGCCACGGACCGGTCAGTGCTTTCGACGAAGAGGTGAAGATGCCCGGTTTACCACCTTCCTTCTTGATCATCAGGTGGTACATGCCATCACTCTTGAGGTAATTGATATCAGTATCTATCGTGGCATACCCCCAGTCGATCAACAACCGAGGCTTGGTCAGTTTGGTGAATGTCTTGTCAGCATAACTGTAGAAGATCCGGTCGTATTTATCCTCCTTGGAATTCAACAGCGAGTAATAGATGAAATAACCGCCGCGATCTCCATTCGGCCACACATAGTCGGCATCCCACATGATCTGCGGCGCCCATACCCTGCAGATTGTGGAATAGTCCTTATAGAAATCAGGAGCTTCAGGATCGCAGAAGATGGACGGTCCTTTCCGGAAGTCGAAGGTCACCGATGTCCAATGAATAAAATCCTTGCTTTTAAGCAGGTTCAGTCCGTAGTTAAACCACTGACGACTGTTCTTCACGCACATATCCGTAGTGGTCATCACAGCCCCCTTACCATTGTAGGCCCGTGTGATAAAGGCATCCCGAGAACCGCCCTCGATACCATTCAACTTCTTCGTGTCATACACCGGCTTGCCATCGAGTAAGTCATGAAACACCTTTCCATCCCTGCTCAGCGCATAAGCCGTCCACTCACCCTCGTCACTCATATGACAATACAGATAACCATAAGGCTTATCTGTCTGCACATTGCCCTGTGCGAAAGTCATCGCCGCACACAGGGACATCATCACATATCCAATGATTCTTTTCATCATTTTCTTCATCACTTTTTTCATCTTAAGTCATATAATCCGTCTGTAGTGTCCTCGCCGAATCGTATCACGTCGACAGCCAACACACTCAACTCCTGCAAATATACAAACATTATTTGAAATCAGCGATAAAAACCTCAAACAAATACAGTACGGCTTTTTCGCATGTGTCTATCGATACCGTACGAAAATAAGAAAGTGTCTACTGATCCAGCTAATGAAGAGAAAAAGTGTCTAGTAAAACAGAAAAAATCGCTGGCATAACAACGAGCCACCCTTGGCAGGCACATAATATGTGAGTTATGGGGTCTATCATTGTTCTGGTAATTGCAGTTCTGATAACACATGTTTTGGAACAGGTTTGGTAGGGCGAAACACATTATAGCAAACTACATGCTCATGGTAGCCTCTCTCTGCTTGAAAGGGATAGACCAGGTAACAGTCGTCACTGAAATCTAACCGAAACTGTCTGCCAGTATAAGTTTCTCGACAATCAGCGACACGCTCCTGATACCACTCTTTAGTGGGTGGCAAGGCTCCGACAACAGCCAGTTCGACATAATCATTACTGACAATCTCTACCATATCACCCACATGAAAACGGATATCCTCCTGCCTTCTTCCGCAGAATACACCTGAATGATTAGTCTTACTACGGTCATTCAGCTCCCCATCTGCAGTATACGAGCGCCACACAGGGACGTCTTTGGAGTATTGCTCCAGACTTGCACAGAGTCTATATTCTACAATGTAATATCCTAAACAGTCGGCATAATAAGTTTGCGCTTTATCCCAACGAGAATATTTTCTTTTTTCTTGCTGGACATACGCTTGAAGAGCCCGTTCAGCTTGCTTTCGGGAGTCAAAGATACCGATCTTATTGACAGGGATTTGCTCTTTATCCCAACAAGAATATTTTCTCTTTTCTTGCTGGACATAGTCTTGAAGAGCCTGCTCTGCATGCTTTCGAGTGTCATAGATACCGATCTTATTGATACGGATTTTACGTCGAGGATATCGATGCCCCATTATTCGAATTTGCTGTAATTCGTATACAAATTCCCACTTACAAGAATCTTCACTCATCATAATTTACGACTCATTATAATCTAAACTACCGAGCACTATACGAACGTAGTTTCTTTCCCTCCTTATTCCATAGATATATCCAAGAGCCTAGTCGAGAGGTAAATGTATTGCCACTGACAGCAATAATCTCACCGATATTGCTCTTACTCAGTCCACGAAGCCGCTTACCTTTACTATCGTATAGGTAATACCAAGAGTCTTTCTTAACGATCAGGAATTCAGAGCCATAGCCAACAAGTAATCCTGCCGAAGCGCTCACAGCACCTGTCTTTTTTCCTCTATCGTCATAGATATGATACCATCCATGCGCATGTTTAACATAACTGATATCCTGCGCATTAACCTGCAGACAGCACATAAGGAATATTAATATTAAGAATCTTTTCATCTTTGTAAACGAAGTTTGGTTATATTAATCTAACAAGTTACACCGAATTATAGATTAACGAGTTGTTTTAAATAAGATGCTTTTTGTCCCACCCTATTTAATGCGAAATCCATAACATCATCAGGAGTGGTCTTGAATCTTTCTGATGCCATTCTTAGATTTTCCGAAATCCTGTCATTAATAGGGATAAACATTGATGGGTCAACAGTGTATCTAACACCCTGATACTCAATCATATAATAATCAGGCGCATCTGCCTTGTTTTCCCATGCAAGAGTTTTGTTAACAAGCTGATATTCGTTTAACAACCTGTCAAAAGGTTTTTCGGGATATTCCTTCTGATAATACTCACAGATCAGGTTACCCTCGTCATCAGGATAACAATAGAAGAATGATCCGTGCTCATATCGACCGGCAAAACGCTCTTTCATATTATCCAGTCTCACATTGAAAAGGATATAACAACACTTTTCATTACCACCACTTTGACCTTCGACAGATAGGTACTTCATAAAGTTTTGTTTCAGATACTCCTCAAAATCACATAGTACCTTTTTCTGTCCACGACACTCAATAATATCTGTATCTGGCGACAGGAGAATACCGAAACACTTAATATTCTTAAGTGATTTTCCTTTCATAAAGATATTTTTCGTAATATCTATCTGATTTTTCTTCGCCATTTCAGAAGCATCTTTTAGAAATGTTTTAAGATCTTTCATCATTATCATTTGATTATATCATTCAATTTCTCCCACACTTTCACCATGGCCCAGGTATCTAACTCACAATAGCGTAACAAGGCTTCGCGGCTTTCTTCAATCTCCTTTTGGATAGCAAGGATTTCAGAATGTGACATCAGTGAATCGGCCATGACTAATTTGCCATCAACACAGGTATGAGCTCCCTGCTTCGGCAGAGACTGCTGCAACTTCGTCAATCTGGGGAAGATAGCCATGGCATCACCTCCGTTCTGAACGCGGGCATCGAGATAGTGATAGTCTAGTTCTGGGTCATTGGGGAAGAGAGCTGGCAGCACACTCTTGATAGAGAATGAGCCACCCATAGCCGGCACATAATAATAGCCTGCACGGAACGGTTCGATGAGGTCGATGATGTGGTCGGCGATGTTCAGCAAATGCGGAGCGAGGTCGGGATAGAGGGCTGCCAGTTCACGTATGCGCCCACATTCGAACATCTTGTTATATGCCAACGTGCAGGCATCCATCGGTATGTCCTTGCAGAGTTGCTCTGCCAGCGGCCGCCGCGGGTCGCTGCCATCATTAGGAGCCAGGAACTCGCGATGCGTAATGAAGCTGGCCGTCTTTGTGAATTTCAACTTTCCTGCATCCACAAACTTTGAAATGCTTTCCCGCTCCTTGACATGCAGCGAATACTGGAAGGTAATCTGCCCGTACACCTTGGCACCATCATACTTGGGCACGGCATCTTGCATCGTCTCAAAGTCAAGGAAATAGAGCGGATAATACAGCTTGTCAAGAAACCCTCGAATGCCATCCTTGTCGATATGCTCCGTCTGGCCCAATGTACACTCTACTTGCATCTGCTGCTTGTCGTTGAGTTTCTGGTCTCTCAATTGCTCAAAGGTGATGCGACCTGCATGATAATGCTCCAGTTTTTTTCCAAAGGGCATACGATAAAGGTCGAAGACGGACGGTTTGTCCTGTGGCACTCCATGCTGGCGCTTGCAATAGTTCAGAAAGGCACAACCGTATGGTTTCGCACAATGTTCAGAAAGGTCAACATCGGGTTCTTCTTCATTCTCCAACAAGAGCATGGCGCGCCTCACTTGTGAAGGAACTTTCTGATACTCGTTCTCCACCAGTTCCTTCATGTTGATGGTGACGAATAACTGTTCTATGTCGAGTTCTCCCCGTCGTACATAGCTACTGTTCAGACACACCAGATAGGTATCCTTCACATTGACACCGCACTGCTCCAACACCCATTTCTGATAGGCGATATCCGGAGCGTACTTCTCCAGTCTGGCCTGTTCACCATCGAACTCAGGAAAACTGCTGCTCTTCACTTCATAGATAGTCCAGCCATTGCCATCCTTGCGCAGAATGTCTACTGCACAGTAGTTATTCTCAAAACTGAACGAGGCCTCGCAGATAACAGCTGTACCGTTAGCCATCTCCTGTTGTGTCTTATCAATCATGGCACCCAAGTCAAGACTGCCATCCTCCCGCTTAGTAGTAACTTCCACGAAAGGGCCGAACAGGCCCATAGCCAAGTCGCCTACCTCATTGCCTTGCTCAAAGCGTACTTCCACAGCAGCATCTACAGTAGCCTCATCTGGTTTGTAGGTTCTCAACCAGAGTGCTTTCTGACACTGGTTATATAGGGTATATTTTGATTTTGAAAGACCTTTTGCCATAATGTTCAAGTTTTAAAAGATATTCTATTATTGAAGAGATCTTAAACGACAAATAGTTTCATTCATCCAAGATTGAATTACCTCCAGATTTATTTCAGGCGAGTCATCGGGGTTATATGACTGATTAAAATAATGCTGAATATAAAGAAACAATGACGGTATCATTCAACAATTCTTTCTATTTTTCAGTTGCTTTCATGATCCCCCAACAAAGCACTTCAAGAGTCTCATCTTCAAATTCCTTATCGATGATGGCTTGTTCGCATCCATCCAGAAGGTCATTGTCATTCATGCCAGATATATCATATTCATCATATACTTCGGGATCATACTCATTGGTAATATAAGGCATTAAATATACAAGCGCTTCTTCTCTTGCGATTTCAGATAAAGGAAGGTCCTGCCAGGCCAACCTTTCTTGCCAGGCTTCACCTGCGCGATATACAATCGTCCTGTAGCCAAGGCTATATCCGCACATATTGATATATGCCCTTGTCAGCAGGAGTAGAGCATCCATCACATCATGATGCTCTCCTCGTTTTGCATATTCATCTATTCCCATAAATACCATTCCATTTGATTGGCACTATCATTCGTTAGCAGACATCATCTAATAAATACCGTTTTCAACCATTTCCTCGTAAAGTTCTGGAGCCTTCTCAGCCAAATAATTCACGCAGAACTGCTCCATATCGTCCGACAAATTGTACTTTCGGAGCATGTAGTCACCGACGACCCTTTCCCCCGAAAAGTCGTAGCCATATTCTTTGCAACAGATATAGAAATAGATGTCACTCTCATCGTCATCATATCGTGTATCAATAGTCAGCCCCGCAGGTGCGATGCCGAATTGCTTGAGCATCGCATTCTTAAAGTCCTTTGAGAAAAACAACTCATCGAGCTGGGTGTCATACTTTACTTTCAAATCAAAATTGCTCATAATAGTATTGATGTATTTAACGTTACAAATATAATCAGTCTGTAAATATAATCAGTTACCTTAACATACACATTCTTCATTAGATATCACATAGGCACCACATCTAAAGAACCATCGAAAAGTTTCTTCTGCTCAATCATTTCAATGAGGTGCTCCAAACCGTCTTTCCGCCACATCTTCAGCATGCTTACTTTCTTGCCATCAGAGGTTTCAAGAGTAAAACGACCCTTCTTGTCGAAATCCCAGTTGCCTTGAACAGGTCCTTCCGCTCTTTCTCCGTCGTATTCGAGTGAACCTGTCTCTTCATAGAACAAATACCTAAACCATTTGCCATTATTATAATAAGGATTGAATGTGCGTGGGAATGTCTTCCTCAAGACCGCCAACGTAACCTCCTTACCTTCTTCTTCCTGTAACTTTGTCCACAAACAAACGACACAAAATGCTGCCTGCCCCTTACCAAGATTCGTTCCGATGAGACGGTTATTATAGTAAACGGTGTACTTGGTGGTGTCACGCTTAGACAATTGTGTGAGCAACGCCTCCGTTTTCTTGCGCTCTTCAGGTTTCATACCGTTGATCATGGCCGTCAGCAGACGCTTATTCTTATCCCAGAATGATGACAGCAATTCCTGAGTGTTGTCATCCAGTGCTAATTCTACCATACCAGTCTCAATACCGTGAGACCCTGCCAGTTCCTGCATTTTAGAGAACCGCATCCTTGGTATCCACTGGTCATTGACGATATAGTCTGAGTGTACGCCCTTTTCGAGAAGCATTTCCAGAATTTCTGGTCTTGGCTGATGGTCATAATATGTACCATCTATCGTCCACAGGTTTGCCTCAGATGCAGCTATGGCAGCATCAGTCAAGAGCGGGCGATACTTATTCCACATACAGGTAATTTCATCAGCATACTGTTCACTGGTAGCAATGCTGGGGTGCATAGCCGTGTCATCCAGACTTGGGAACAACAACTGGTCGCGAAACTCTTCGAGGAAGAAGCGTGAACGTGCTGACAATGAAGCAGAAGCAAGCATCGGATTCAAAATGCCGTCCACAATATCCTGATAACTGATTTGTATAAAGTGACAATCATAACAGCCACCCTCTTTAGGTTCTTGAGGAGTCAGATAAACATACAACTGTAGGGTATCAATGTCACTAGCATCCTTTCCCCCTGCACTTGTTAAGAATCTGGTTCCCTTATAATAACGTGTTGTCTGAGAAGCGCTATCATAGGCCTTCACACTTGTAGTCTTGTTCCGTTTATAACTGGCCTCACCAGCATCTATCTTGTTCTCAATGATGATTTGCAGTCTTTTGGCAGTAATTACTGAATCATCGCAATCTATGTCACAGGCTATAAATAGGTCGATTCGGTCTTTGCTCTTTGCTGCTATCTTTTCCAAATCCTGGTCAGAAAACACACCCTTTCGACCTGTACGAATAATTACCTGAGTAAGACTGCTGACAGGTTTCTCCACCTCAACTTTCGAGGCTTTGACTGTCAAGCGCCTTGTAACAATACTTCTTTTAATATGCTCATTGGACAGGATAGAGTCTACATCGCTTTTCTGCTGTTCATACCTTCGCACCAGCATGTCCAATAGAAGTGACATCGGGTTACAGGTCTCGTCGCTCTGAATGCTCTCTTGGAACAGCCATTTCAAGAATGCGCTGTAGGTTGTCTCACTACGCTCTTTCGATATAATTTCAAAGAAAGAAGGTTTATTGAACTTCTCTCGTAATGTAATGATGTCTTTGTCGCCGTTAAAGGCAATAATCTGTTTTAGGTAGTCGTTGTATGTCATATACTTATTATATTAAAGTTATCTAAAGAAACCTATTCTACGCTGATTTTTCTTCATCAGTTGTTCATCGCTACTCAGATTCGAAAGCAGTGGCAAGATATCTTTCTGATTTCCATGCAGGATGCAGTCCACTGTATAGCGCCGCGCTACATTCTCTATCTGTCCGCCACTAAAGTCATATTGCGAGGCTATCGCCTGGGCATCAGCCTCTGTCAGTTCCGGGATCATGCTCTTCCATATATGAATCCGCACACTGGCATCGGGTTTTACGAATTTCAGCTTATAGAGAAATCGGCGCTCAAAGGCCGGATCGAGGTTCTCTTCAAGGTTCGTGGTAGCAATCATAATACCATCGAGCGTCTCCATCTCCTGCAGAATGATGTTCTGGATGGTATTCTCCATCTTGTCCACGGCATTGCTGGCACCACTCTTACGTGTCCCGATGATGGCATCAGCCTCGTTGAAAAGGAGGATAGGCGCCACCGAGGCTTTATCCACCAAGGCGCGATACTGGTCGAAGAGCGCCTTGATATTCTTTTCCGACTCACCCACCCATTTACTTTTTATCTGCGGGACATCCACCACCATGATAGAGCGGCCTGTCTGCCGTGCCAACTGATACACCGTCTCGGTCTTGCCCGTACCCGGTCCGCCATAGAACAGGCAAGCAAAACCCTGGCGGAACCCACGCTGTTGCATACGCTGCTTTATCAGCTTATACTGATCCTGCTGAAAGAAACCTTTTAGTTCATCCACCTGCCGTTCTACCTGCTCGGTATAGTAAAGCACTTTGGGGGTAATCATTCCGGCGTCTATCACACCACTGAGTTTCTCTTCGCCTGCTGGCATGTGCAACTCGCACAGCAAGTTTTTCTTCGCTTCATCAGTCAGCTTGAATCTCGAGTTGTTCACAATACCATTTTCACAGTAGGGTTCTATCAACTTCCTCTCTATCAGCACATGTGAGCCACTCCTTAATTCTCCCCTTAAGCGGGTGAAATCACTCATGGTTTCACAAATATCCTCCAACTGATTCGGCCGTATGTCATCATCATCCTTATTTACTTGCAAGTGGCAGAAGTAAACCAACATCAGTTCATTTCTCTTGTTCAGCTTCAGCGCTCTGAGGCGTTTCACAAACTCTATCTGCGGATTATCGTCAAACAAGGCATTCAAGTCATCGGAAAGCAGACTGGGGAGGACAGCATCATCGCTTAGATCATCAAACCACTTACGCATCACCTCGAAGAGTTCCGCACAGTCGAGATCTTTCAGTTTAGGCATTTCGTACACCTTGTTATGCCTCAGGGCCTTCAGCACATCCGTAGGGATGTCGAATGTGTCTTGTTCTTTTGCATCTCTATAGCGCAACAGTTGGCGACGTACCAACGCCGTCAGGTCATCGGTGATATTGAAAATGCTGATACGGCTCATGTCCAAATGATTCGCATAATCATAATAGTCGATATGGCGTGGTCCCTTCTCCATACTTATACAAAAAAGCACGGCCTGCTGGGGAGTGATCCCAAAGCTATCTGCGAGAAATCTGATTTCCTTACCGGCTTTCTTCATGAAAGCCGCACTGAGTTTCGATCCTTCCGACAGTTCCACTACCCGCTCGATGGCACCGAGCAACGTCAACTCTTTGTGCTTGTTTTTCGTTGTTGTTGTACTCATTTCTTTCTACGTTTATAATAACGTTATTACAAATAGTAAACAAAAGACGAAATTTCAAAATCCGACCGACAATTTAACAAATATTAGCACGAAAGAGAGCATCTCCGTCACGGATCATCGCTAAAGCCATATTTATACCCCATGTGCTCGACGACGATTCCGTGTCGGTTGGTTCTATCAAACTGAATTTTTTTCCGGTTCAATTATCTTTGCTTTCCTTTTCCCGTTTGATAAATTCTGCAAGAAATTCCATAGGATGAAGAAGTACATGACCTATGCACTCTTCCCACTCTAAGTCTACTAAGTAGGGCATCATTTCCATCAATTTGTGATCCACCAATTCTTTATGGGCGCAACCGTCTTTAGCTCTATAGAACTCCTCAACAATTGTGTAAATCTCATACCAATCATAGGCATATACAGCAATCTCCACGCCAGGATGTAACTTACTGATACGCTCTGCCATTTCCTTACACATCTTATCGCGCACTTCGTGCCTTTTTTCCTCGGTCTGTCCTTCTTTAAGTTCCTTGTACTCCAATTGCTCCTCCTCACTCTTACCGTCAATATAGGCAACAAACTTCCAAAGGGTGTATTGCTGCCATTTGCCATCTATGACAACATAGTTCCATACCTCTTGACCCCAAAAGCCTCGACGTTCCATATCTACCATAGGAAACTCCTTGATGACACTTTCAGCAATGGGATTGAAGTCAAGATGTGTTCCGTGATGGCCGTAATCGTGCCAGATGACTTCGTTCTCGTCTTTATTTATCTGAAGTCCCACGAATTGATCATCCTCCGAAAGATCTTCACCCAATAGTTGTAAACTCTTTTCGCGCACCTGCTGTTTTACATAGGCAGCTACTTTTTTCAAGTCCTCATTCCGCTTCAGTATGAGTACGGTTCCATGGCTTTCACTCATAATATGTATTTTTTAGTTGTTATTATTTTGCTAAAATCTTTTCCTGTATTGTCATCATGTTAATTGACATTTTTCGTTGAGTATTATTATTAACTAAATTCTAATCGCATTATTGGATATAACTATCTATAGATTGCAAAAATAATATTTTTAATGACAACTTCCAAATAAATATTTGGTCCAAATTGGTCCTTTTGGGAAACAGAATACGGGCTTTTTCCATCTCCTGCTACATAACCGTGCTAACATATCCATAAAGACTTCATACCCACCATCAACTTTGTTTTTATTCTTCATCCTCGTAGTTCTGCTTATCTTCTTCTCTCTCGTAGTTCCTCTTGTACCAGTCAAACATATAATCGGCAGTCTTTTCTGTTATGTCCCCAATGCTGTCCCTCATTTGCTTGAAGCCGTCGTCGTCACGACTGTCAGCATTGAGATGGTCACAGAACTTCACTTGGCTCATAATCACTTGGTAGATATACTCCCGCTGCTCCTTGCGCGACACCCAGTCGGGAGCTGTGACATAGAACCTTTTGCGATAATTATAGTTCGTGTCCGTATCCACAACTGTGATGTTAACCTTGAACAGGTCGTGGTGAAAGGGTAGCATCGCGTTTTTGTCCTCCCAGTGGAAGACCTGAGAGACATTGCAATTGGTACTGATAAACGAGAACACCATATTCTCGAAAATGGTTTCAAACTGTGTGCTAGCCATAATTCTTACTCGATTTCCTATAAATTGTTTTCTTTTCCCACAAAGTGAGAATCGTAATACTCATTAAATGACTCTCCATCTTCAAAGATATCTGTCACCCACCATTCAGCTTCTTCCGGCAAGATACGTCCGGCTTCATACTCGTCCAAATCATTTGGAACGCAGACCAACTCAGCGGACTCATTGCCCTTCTGCAACAGAATATTCCTGTATGAGCATATGCCCAGTTCGTCACTCTGCACCTTGTAGCCGAGGACCGACAGTTTTGCCAGCACCTCCATTGCTTTTTGATCTATGTATTCTCTCCAGTTTTTCATCTGTTTTTACCTTAACTCAAGTTTCGCATGTTAAGTAGATATAGGAAGTTAAATACTATAATTTCGTTACATTATTACGATATTCTCTTATTAGCCATTGTTAAAGTATAGGAACCCACCTTTGTATCAAAGTCAGTCCACTATATGATCAGAAGTCTTGGAAAGAACAAGAATCTCGCCTGCGAGCTCATCACCCCAGCCGAAGGCGTTGGCATCGACGAGACGATAGCCTTCGGCCATCACGCGCTTCACGGCAGGCCATTCTTCGTATGCCACACCTCCGGGCACCGCCACGGCTACGGCCGTGGGGTCGTCTTCGCGGGCAATCTCTTCGTAGAACTTACGTTTCTCCTCTATCTCACGCTCGTAGACGAGGGATTTCATGTGAGTTATCGGGTCTGTCATTGTTCTGGCAATTGAAGTTCTGGTAATATAATAGGTTTTTATTGCTATTATTGCCACTAATATAGTAACTTTGCTGGAAAAATTCAAATTAATCCATCATTTTTTAATGTATCTTCTACTTTCTCCATATCCCAAGTATCGAGATGGCAGTAATGGAGAAGAGCGTTACGGCAGGCTTGGATTTCATTCCGCATGGTAAAGATCTCGTGAAGGGGCATCAACGAGTCGACATGAATCACCGTTCCGTCTTCCAGGGTTACACTCGAACAAGGAATCTTTTTTTCCAATTCTAACATCCGGTGATAGAGGGTCTTGGCTAATTGTTCATCGCGAGTTAGATTTTTCCCAAACTCCACCTTGATTTCCGTTTCGAACGATCTCACATAGATAAAATCTGTGATAGCAAACTGGGTGTGGTCGAACAGGTGGTGGAAGGCACTGGTAAGATGCAGGTCTCTGGTGAGCTCACGGTCAAGGCCTTCATTCCAATTGGGCGGCGGACAGTCCATGCCGATGAGCGATTCGAAGCTTTCATCTCTTCTTGTTGAAGGAAGGTACAACGGGGTTAACGTACAACCCCACTCATACAGCTTATTCCATCCATAATCGCTAATAGCAGCCCAGAGGTCTTCCCTATCTTCGTCCTGCAAAGGGTGCAACTTTGGATAATGGCTATCCAGGAAGCACATGGCAGTTAACTGCACCTCATCGCCATAATACTTCTTTTCAGCTACGTCATCCCATATACGATGGGCTCTGTCGTACATCTCCCGTAGCGCATCCCGCAATGCATCGTTGAATGCAATGATATCGGGCAACAGCTCCTCCTGCCTGGCCAGTACCCTACGGTTGATCATCTCCTTACGCAACTCCAACAGGTGTTGTGCTTTCGTGTAATCGCCCGGACCCTCAAACGCCTGCAATATCATGCGCTCTGTCAGCTGGATGTCCTCGTCGCGCAAAAGGTCCGCAAGGACTGTTTTATCGCCTAAATTAATATCTTTCATATTCACCAAATCTGATTTGCGTTATTATCGATAAACAACATATTAAATATAGTAACATCTGGAGAAAATTTCAAAAAACGACCTCTATTTTATATTCTTTTAACAGTATTGCTGATCTAAGTAACTCACCATACCTGGTGCATGCGTTTTATATCGTAGTTCAGTACAACCCCAACGGGGTGGCAGATTGGTTATGTCGCTCGGGGACTTACGTGCCCCAACTATCTTGTGTCGCCCCGCTGGGGCTAATCTTATATCTGTACATTCACGGGGGTTACACCCCCGCCTATACTCTGACGCCCTTCGGGCTGAACATGTCCACTGCATATCTCCCTCCCTCTCGGAAAGGTTACGGAAAAGGCATTTGCCTTCATTTTTGCCATAACAACATATCAATCAATATATTACGACTATGAAGGCAAAAATTTTGCCTTCATAATTTCAAGGTTTTTTCGGGATTTCCGCTGCAGAATGTGCAGATTGGGTATAAAAATCGCAGACATGCAGATGGATTAACATATCACATAAAAGTCATCATTTCTACATAATGTAATCATCTTCTTGTGACCAAAACAACTTGTTTTGGTTAGGAAAAGTGTATTACAGAGGATGGTAAAATGTATTAACCTCTTACCAAAACAACTTGTTTTGGTCTTATGAAGGCCTATGAAGGCAAATGTTTTGCCTTCATACGTGCAAGTTGTTGACTATTAATACTTTATACAAATTATGAAGGCAAACTCATTTTTTCAAACTTTTTGGAGCGTTGGTGCTGAGTAGTTGCTGGCTTCACATAAATGTGGGGGCGCAGATACGCTCTGAATGAGCGATCAACGTCGCCCCACAATTTATTCGATGACGTGGACTATTAACCTCTCATGCCATCGGGTGTTGAGTAGTTATTGGAAAAGATATTCCAGCACTTTCTGAACTTTCAACTTGCTACTCTCTATGTTATTATCGTTTAATTCGATACCATATTCCGTCTCTCTAATTACCTTATTATTCCGCTTGTCTGTCGTCTCTACAAACCATTCTTTTGTAAGACCCTTACCTTCTAAATCTTGTTTCTGCTGCTCATTGAGCCCCTGCAGTTCCAAAATAATCTTCGGTAATATAGATATCACTTGTCCGTTAGGTAAATTCAGTTGCAACTCCTTGTTTGCATGCATATTCCATGAGAGAGAATATTTATCTTTTTGTTCCCTGTATACCGCCGCTATCACTTTCTCGTTATAACTTATACCTGCGTATTTTGAACAGCTGGCATCCAGTTTTTCGGCAAGAATCGAAGACAGCCAAGTCTTTCTCGTATCAAAGAAATCATTAAAATCCGCTATATCAGTTTTAAAAGGATACGGCAACAAATAATCTTCTTTCTGCCCAAGTGTTTTTTTTGTCCACCAATCACTAAGAGTCATTGCATTTTTACTTCTATTCTCATCATAGGTTAGAAGCTGCAGATTAGGTATCGTATTATAGCGAGTGTCGCCATCGGCAGGGTTAAAGTTGACTTGGGCGTGAATATGATCTATGTCATAGTCAGTATTGGGCTTAAGATAACTTTTGGCAGATGTTGATGAATATATAATATTCAAAACAGGGAAGGCAGCTTTCTTTTCCGTCTCAATCAAATTTTCTATTAAGGCATCGTCGACCTTTAGTTTGTCTATTTGGTTAATAATCTCCACTATTGGGAAGTTATCCTTATCACCTTTCGTTTGCTGTATCCCTTGTATCTTCTTCAGTATATCATTTGTACCAGCCTCAAACAGGTTTGTCACAATAGCTCTAAACAACCATGTTCTCATCTGAACATAGATGCCACTCTCAACAGACTTTAACTGACCATTGACATAGGCCTTACTAATGGTATCAGCCAGCTTGTATTTATAAATATGATATATAATGGGCAGAAGAGCCAATTTGGTTGTCAAGCCACGCTCTTGCATTCCATAGCGGTTAAGTAAATTACATGCTGCAACAATACTCTTTGAGATATTTTCCTTATTGTTATAAATCTCTGAAGATACATTCTTGTCGAAATTATTTACGTTGAGTTTTACATCCTTATTTAAGATATAAAGGATACAACCCAAAACCCAGTCTTTATCGACCTTATAGCCACCATCTGACACTTTCTTCACGATATCCACCACGAACTGACGGGCATTCTCCTGATTTGAGCCTGACCAGTTTACGGTAATGACAGAGAGTAGAAGATCGCCCTTGGTAAGTGGCTTACCACCGCTGTTGGTTCTGACAAAGATATTTAAGACCTTTTCCAGATCACCATCTGTAATCTCATAAGCATTCAACACTTCATTGCTTTTGAAAAGCATATATAATTTCTGGAGTGTATCACATGCGAAATTATTCTCATTCAAGTGTTTATTATTCAAATATGTAAGCGGATTGAAATTTGAAGCATAGGCATCGCTTACCTTTATCCAATGCTCACCTGCCGCTTCCAAAGACTTTACCTTGGAATCTGTCAAAAATTTGAAATTATAATAGTTCTCAGTACTGTTTAATGAAGCATCCTCCGATTCATCTGAAGGTAATTTCTTATCCAAAGAAAGATATAGATACATTTTATTCTTTCCTTTCTCCAGGGTATATGAACCATATATGGCCACATACAAACTGGTAAGACGCTGCTGACCATCAATAACAATGGTTTTCCGCTCATTGTCTCTCACTGGATATAGCTTATTTAATGATTGTGACTCCTTAAAGTCAGGGTCGAGAAACTGGTAGAATTCCATTGATTCTTTTTTGATGTCATTAACAGTCCAAAACATCATCGTGTTTATTGGGAATCCTTGTAACAGGCTATCGAAAAGATTCTCAATATCACGACGTTTCCAAACAAACTCCCTTTGTAAAGCCGGGAGTATAAACTGATTAGCTTTAATGTCATCTAAGACACTCCGAATACTTTTTTCTATTGTTTTCATAATTAATGAGAATTAAATAAATCAGATAAAAGCGTGATTCTAATATTTTTGATTGAATTTCACTCATCGTCAGTCCATTCGCTCTCCTTGACTTCTACTTCCAGGTCGGGGAATGCTTTGAGCAGGGCATACTTGAGAGGTTCCTTGCTATCGGATTCGTCTCTATACGGAGGCCGATAGCGAGGATATAAGACTATTCTAGACTAAAGTGACTGGAGAATGCTGGATACCTTTGGGCAATTAGATTCAGAACATTATTCTCAGCCCATAATACAAGATCAACATTACTATCCGATGGACCTGCTTCTATTATTTCAATAGTTGTTTTGTCAAATGAAGTATTTACATTCAAGGTGTTAACGACTATTGGTACACCAACTGCTTGCAGTTCTGAGGCCGAGGCTCCTTTTATACACCATCCTCCGTGAGATCTGTCGAGAGAAGCACTATCGAGAGAAATAACAGTTGAAGCATCTACATGTAGATTTATAGGACTATTGCCACGATTATCCATCGACATGTTATACTTATCACGGTTACGTTCGAATAAAATCATATTCAATAGTTTCCATTGGATGTTTGACATACCGAACTGAGTACTTCTCAACACGTAGGTAAAGGGACTGTTATCACGCCCATCTTTGTAAACATCGTCAATATACACATATCCGTAGCGCTCGTTATGATAGAACCTATCCTTTAGATATTCATGATATTTTACCACATAATAGCGCCAGTCCGTGGGTTGATTATATTGATCTAGCCAACCTTTGGCAACATCTGCAAAAGGTCTTTCTTCAATAGCTATTCCTTTCAGCAACTCAATGACAGACTGTTGATTGGTACGAGCGCTGCTCTTTGTAAACATACTGCGCCAGCTTGATGGAAGACAACCCATAAAATGATATTTATCTGAATGGCGTGGTGATTGGGTGTAATCTCTTTTTGTTAAGAGTGCTAAACGTACATTCTTGTCAACATCTTCATTTTCAACATCCTGGAACACATAACTGAACTTTTCTAAGCAGTCAATCATCTCATCAACGTTCTTAAAGGCGTTCTCATCTTCCTTAGCAAACAGCCAGAGTGCTCCACGCAAGAGTGTGTGATTCTCATATGTCCAGAGACGTTTCCACTGATCAGGATGAGCCTGCTTGCATTTCTCCTCATTAACCTGGATACTGTTGAAAGTATTTACAAGATTGAGCTGTCCTGTTATCACATGTTTCACTTCTACTGTTAACGAAGGCATATTCTCGTTACGTATTTCATTATCACTATTCTCAATCAAATTGCGTAAATGGCGCAATCCTAAACGTGCCGTTTCCTCGTCAATGGTGTTCTCTTTCAAGAGATGGAAAGCATTATATTGCCCTATCAGCAATAATGCCTCACCATTACTCATGCTGCCACTCTCCAGACATTTGGTGAAAGGATCCTGACTCTTTCCTGCAAAAATACGAATATCATCCATCAGTGTTTTTACGGCATTACTCCAAGAATTATAATGTTGATTAGCCCATACAAACGTATCGAGAAGCATTTCCATTTTTTCAACTCGTTCTCTGCTGTCAAACTGTTCCACCACATTATCCTTATCTTGATTGCCAAACAAACGGGATAGCAGGAAAAGCAGGTTTACCAACGCATCATCGACGCTGCCCAACTTATCTTCTTCTGTTGGACGTCCTACAACATCCCATACTAAATCCGTCCACTCATTATCAAATTTCTTAGCCACAACATCTTTTAAAAGCTTATCGTTCAGATTTACTTCTATATTCCTCAACAGCAACGACTTGAAAATTTCATATGAAGTAAGGAATTTACCGCGTGAATTCATACGCGTATATAAGGAGTCACCCATATCAAAAGGACCAAAGTCAAGCACGAAGAACTGTATATACTTACCATCAACCAAGAGTTTCCACAGGTTTTTTCTTAAACCCTTGAATTTATTCTCTATCTTTGAAAGTACCACCTGCATAGATTGGATAGAGGGATCGTTCTCAAAGTCTGGTATATACCAACTCATGTTAGATATTGTCTCTTGAAGGGTCATCGGCTGCTTCGCTTTTTCTACACTCTGCTTTATTTCAGAACGATTCTCAATCAATAATCTGCAATAAAGATTAGTAGACTGACGTGTTTCATATGTAAAATTTTCCAACATCGTCCAATCAGCCTGATCATCATATAATGCAGCATAGTAATGCAGCAGGAAAAGTGTTGTAAGACGCTGCTGACCATCCAAAGGCATGAAACATCCTCTATTATTATCCATATAACCAAAGGCAGATCCCAACGACAATTGCTGTCTACTATCAAATGCATGATAGAAACTATCCAACATAGCAGCCAAAATCCTATCTGTTCTTTTCGTTTTGGAACCATAGGTATAATCACGCTGCACCATCGGTATAACCACTTTTTTCTCACTTAGTAACTGGTAAAAGGTCATTTCTTTACCTATATATATATTATTACACATAATTAGAGATATTTTTTGACAGTTTTTTCAATATCATTATAATAAGCCAAACGGTCAGAGGCAGACCATTCATAGAGGTAGAGGCTATTACTGAACACTTTGTTAAACACATTGAGAGTTCCTTGCGGGAAATAGCAACCATTCTTTTTAAGGTCTAAAATCTTCTCACGTTTGATAGCAAATGGAGAACATCCTATACTCGCATTCACCTGATTGTTCAGCAATGTCAGGTTCGACAACTGATGCAATGGCATTGGTGTTTCCTTTTCTTGATCAATGATATCATAGAAAGTCACCAAACGGTCGAACAAATCTTTCATACTGGTCTTTCCGTCTGTACCAATCATATTATAACTATTCATATCATCTTTTACCGCTGTCTCCAACTCCTTCATGACAGTTTTCCTCATAACTTCAACACGACTATCCATAATGAAAGCGAAAGACATGTTTTTTAGTTTTGTAGCATTATCTTGAGCCCACTCCTTCCACACTTTCTTGTCATTAGGAAGACATTCTGAATTCTGTGCATGAATATGCTCCAATGTCCAGATGTTTCTGACACGTTTTCCTTCTTCAATACGATATTTAAAGAGATCGAACGGGAAGAATGGTTCATTTGTGTCTGTTCTTGCACTTTCCACGTTGTAGAAAAATAACAGACGCTTGATATAAGAGTTATGTGACTTATACTCTAACTGATCCAATTTCTCCACATTCTTTGGCAAAGCCAGTCTCTCGCGAATCTTACTCACCATGGTATTAACCATTTCATTCTTTGTCTTCGTTGCGGCATCGTGCAGTAATCCACACATAACACTGTCATCATTTGCCGTTGCATTTAAGAAACCTATATAATGATAATAGTCTCTGTCATTCATCCATCCGCATAGTCGTGAATAGTAATTATCTATTTCTCGCCAAGTTTCCATGGCATCATTCTTCAATTTCTCACGAAAATACAAATAGGTATAGAGAGGATCCTGTTTGCTACCTTTCCCAGGATTATCATATTTACCTGAGATAAGATCAAACAGATATTCGATGTTATTACGGCACTCTTCTCTGTCCACATTGCTTATGAAGGCCAACATCTTGGGGTCTGACATACCACGTTCCATCTCACACCAGCGAGCGTTGATATAAAGCTGTTGTTGTCGACGATCATCCTCAGCATCAAAAGGTGTATCATCTGAAAGGAAGAGAGCACGTATCAATTCCGCATTCGACAAGTTTACTGTTAAGTCATTGATCTCATTGAAGATTGTGCGTGCGTCTTTCTGCTTATCATTCTCATAATAGATAAATTGTACCGACTTCTTATCCGATAGGGAGTTAAAGAAGAACTGACTGAAAAGATTCTTTCTTTGATTAATGTCGTTTCCGCCATTCATCCACTCTACAACGACCTCGGCAGCATTATAGATATGCACGGCATCAATGTTATTCATCCTATTACCATTAATCTTCAATTCTCGTTTCTGAATATTCGCATTGAACACAGCAGACAAACTGTCAAAACATTGTGAAAGCGTTGGACGTGTTTCATAATGAATACAGAAAGAATGAATTCCAGGGGTACTGTCCATAGAGTCAAGCAATGCACATATAATGCGAATAGTCGTCAGACGCTGCTGACCATCAATCACCTCATACCACACTCCTTTTAATTGTTTTTTTTCAAGGAATTCATTGGTGCATTTTTTTACTACAAGTGTCTGCAAACTATAAAATTTGCCTGTTTCTCCCTTAAAATAAGCCTCCAAGTCAGTCAATAATTGTTTCACGTGTTTTTTATCCCACCTAAAACCTCGCTGATAATCAGGAATAAAGAAGTTTTTACCTTTTAATTCCTGGATACTTAATAATTTTAACATAATACTTTGTTTTTATCTTGTTGTATTTCAAAAAAAACTTATTTCTCTATAAACTACAATCTGTTTTTACTCATCGTCAGTCCATTCGCTCTCCTTGACTTCTACTTCCAGGTCGGGGAATGCTTTGAGCAGGGCATACTTGAGAGGTTCCTTGCGATCGGCTTCCGTATAGAGAAGAAGCTGGTCAGGCACTTCCTGTTCCATGCTGATGATATTGCCCTGATAATATTTGGAATAGGATCCGACAAGCGATTTTATCATAATCTCTTGCGGAACGTACAAACCTAATTCATTGTCAGGTGTGCCCCATTTGTTACAAAGCTCGTTGACAAGGGTGACGACAGCACTGATAGCAGAGGGATTGCCCTTGAGCGTGTAGCACCATGACCGGGGAAAGGGCTCACCCGGATTTTCCTCTTCTTCCCACTCTTCATCGGGCCGGAGGGCATCTCCTGCCATGTCGTAATACTCTCTGGCTTTTTTCTTGTTAATGAAGATGCCATGCTCCTCGTCACCCCAATTGTATTTGTAATAGAGTTCACGAGCAGCATATTTATTACCTTTCTCCAACAGGTCGAGTAATAGTTTCGGATCTTCTATATTCTCTGCTTCTGAATCATCTCCACGGTAAATTAGTTCAAGAGAATAGGGCTGACTGTTTTCTGTATAATCTTTTACTATGGTCAACTCACGGATGGACATATCCTTTATGTGGCTGAGTAAAAGTTGTTCCAGATGTTCTATTTCCTCGGGGGTCGCCTCAAAGGTTGTACCATCCAACAGTTCATATCTTGGTATCACTGTCTTTTCTTGGGTATCCTCATCTATGAAATCTTCATAAAAGATGTGATATTTTTTTCTCATGCCCTCTAACAGGGCACAGATAAATGGGACAAAGCCCTTCTCGGCGTACTTCATAAGCCATTCCTTGTCAGATGCATCAAAACCATCTATCAGAATAT
>OCTW013433750.1_pt1 | contig 33547 bp, 24 predicted proteins | sample 1539671 | NCBI WGS metagenome assembly OCTW01 (sample SAMN02144230, study PRJEB22623) | gut metagenome | biome: sheep rumen | host: Ovis aries | place: New Zealand
GCGCACCTGTCGTATGGGTATGTCGGACAAACAAAGTTTGTACGACAGGGCCCCGTACGACCCCTTGTCGTATGGCTTGTCGTAAGTCATCCGACTTACGGCCGGTAGCCATAGGTTGTACAACCCGCTTGTCACTTGTCGTAAGCCACAGAATTTACAAATGAGCCGTCTCTTCCTTTTTCTGCCCAAAAAGAAACCTCCCGCAGCGCGCTGTGCAGGAGGTTAATGACTTATTGATTATTGATGTTTTTTCTGTTCCATACAATGATTGCCGCACCGCTGATCATGAAAAGAACCAGCAGAAGCTGCATATTGTAACTCTCGTCTCCCGTCTGGGGAAGAACGCGGTCTGTGTGAATTACAGGCTCGACAACAACCTGATCATCGGTATCTGCGGTAATTACCTCAGTCTCCATATCATCGTCTATCATTGCGAACACTTCTTCACGAACCGGGGCTTCTTCCTTTTCAGAAGATTCTACAGTTACAACCGGTGTCTCAGGAACCGTTACTTCCGGAGTTTTCGGCTCTTCTGCCTTAGGCTCCTCATGTTTCGGTTCCTCCGGAACATCAACTACAGGAGTTTCAGGCTCTTCTGCCTTGGGCTCCTCTGGAATTACAGGTGCAGGTAAAACACCGTCTTCCGTATACACAGATACGATGTTTGAGCCCTTGCCCCTGTTACCGCTGACAATCTGTGCCCGGAAGTTTGTGCTGTTAACCAGTACATTTCCGGATACAGGAATCAGTGCATAATACTCTCCGTTTTCGGTCTCTCCTGCGTCTCCACACATGGAGGCAGGAATACCATTAACAGAGATCTCCTCGTTGGAATAGATCAGAACCATTGCGGGCTCTTCTCCTTCAACCGAAAGATACGATCCATCTGCCGCCATATAAGACGCCAGATGCGGCATCGTCGGATTCTCCTCCTCAAAAGACGGAGCTTCCGGACGAATCGCCGGAACATAATATTCGTCATCCTGAACCGGAGTTTCATCCGAAACAACATCAGTATCCGCATCCTCAAAAGAAGATGCTTCCTGGGCTGCAATTACTGTGTTATCAACGGCTGCTTCTTCAGAAATCGTAACGTCTTCAGAAATCGTAACGACGTCTTCCGGAACAGGAAGTGCGTCAATGATGCTATTTACAGAAGACGCTTCTGCAGAAGCAGTTTCATCTTCCGAAACAGTGGTATCATCTGCGGCTGCATCTGTGTCCGATACTTCTGTCGTAACATTTTCAGTAACAGCTTCCGCATCTTCTACAAACTCTGTAACTACAGCATCTGTGGAAGTGTTCTCTTCTGTCGTGGTAATAGCCGCCTCTTCAGGCTGTGCCTCAACTTCCTGCGTATCGCAGGTAGTCTCTGTTACAGCATCCGATTCTGCAGCAACTTCTGCTACAGAAATTTCTTCCGCATGTACTGTCTGCGGTGCCAGAAAAGATACCGCAAAACCAAGACCTGCTGCTGCCAGAACGTAATACTTTCTCATCTTTTTCTCCTTTTGCCGGCTTCTCCATGTCCAGAGAACCGGTTTTCTTTTGTTATGCAATGGACATGAATTTATTTAGTTATTGACAGCATGGAGAAACAAAACGTCTCACAGGACAACAGACTTTGCTTTTGTCCGAAGGAGCTTTAACCAGAGCCATTCGAGAGCTCTGTTTTCTGTGCACGACCTGTAAAGAAACGCGGTCGTTCCTTCCGGCCCGTTAATATACGCGGTCCAGCTCCCGTCCTGTCCGCAGCAGCAGCCAAAAGAAAATGCGGACGCGGACTTCTCCTTTTTGCAGGCTGTGTAGTGCTCCTGATTCCCCGATGTTTCTACATTGTGTTCAAAAACTTCCCTCGTCATACAAACCCCCAAAAACAATAGATTTTATATCTTTTATTAGTATGGCGAATCAGGACCTGCCATATGGGCATACGAGAGGACCGAACACGAACTGTGCGCAGAAAAATACACACAGAAAAACGGGCGTATAGTAATATAAAAGAAAGGAAACAGACATGAAACGAAAATATGATTTGAGTCAAAACATTCCACTGTCGCCGGTTCCCGCAAAGACCGGGACTGCCAAGCTGCCTGATAAAAAGAAATCGTGGCTTCATATCCTGTTTGCACCATTTCGATGGACAGTTGACAGCGGCCACATCATGTTAGCAGGGATTGTACGATGTTTTTTAGGGATCCTTGTTTTAATAGCCAGAATTTTTATCAGCGGATTCACGGTTATATTAAAGCCGTTCTTTATCATGAACGCGATGGATCTACAAATCGGGAAACTGACTGCTTTGTATTTTCTGATCACCGGAGTCTGCGCCGATGTGCTGCAGATACGCATACCGGATCCGTTACCGATTGTTGGTATAAAAGCACAGGAATTACTTCCAGAACCGGGGCTTGTGTTCTCACGTCTCCGGTTTGGAAATGATCCGATAGGAGTCATGGCTTTTAAATTACTGGCGGCGCTTATTCTGATGGGTCTTGTCATTAACCTGGCAGGAGTTTTATCCAACGGCCTTTTATTTGTGATCGGGATTGTCCTTTGCGTCCTGACTGTTTGCGGTATTCTCCGGGATCCGAAAACCTATCTTAGCGGCCTTTTGCAGAGGGAACGGCGGCTGGTTCTATCATATGTTTTCGGTGCTTTGTGCCTCGGGGAAGGAATTGCGATGTTCATTCCGTACGTCAATCTCATCTTTATGAAGCACGATCCTGTCGAGGATATGCAGAAAAAATACGATCTCTATGTCGGCAATTGTTTCCGCCCATAAAAAATCCGGAGGCTGATACCTCCGGATTTTGTTAAATAATTTCGTTCTCTTTTGCCCAGGCGATCAGATGATCAAAAGCCTGTTCAAATTGTTTACGCTCGTCCCCGATCGGATATGCGTAAATATCCTTGTCCCGATAGATTCCGTGAAAGCTCTCCGCGTGTCCGGAAAGATACGTGTCGGTGATCCCGGCTTCCTGCATCTTATCCAGAACATAGCAGTCAAAAGCCCTTGCAAACATTTCACATTTCGAGTACCAGTATCCGTTTCCAGTGTTCGTATACAGATCATTGAACCGGAGCGAATCACGGTAATATCTCGTTCCGGAATTCATTAACGCCAGAACGTCTTTCATTTGTGTCGGAAGATATTTTCTTTGCAGATACGATCCGCCTTCACTTGCGAGACTCCCGGATGCAAATCCCAGATAGTCCGCAATATGCCGGTCCAGAGCGTGTCCCCATTCATGCGCAAGACACCCGGCGCCGGACAGTTTCGTCAGATTAATCACATCTGTTGCACCCGGTTCATAATGCGCTGCCGCACCGCCACGGCCTCTGGAACCGAACGCAATTCCCATTTTTCCATGGAAAGAAATACTCTCCGGACGAATGCCAAGGATAGACGCGAGATTTGAAAACGCGACATATGACGCGTCCATAGACTCCAGAATATCATTTTCCGAAAGCCAGTTTCCGAACTCGCCGCCGCGGAAATGGAAATCCGAAAGGAAATCATCTCCTGTTTTATGGAACGGGGAACGCGGGCAGCCGCCGTCCTGTACAACATTCTGCGTTGTTACAGAAAAACGTTTCTTCCGGCGGTTCGTTTTTGTCCGGGCCACCTGTGCGAGTGCCGTCTGCATAAAAGCAGCCTTTACCTGTTTTGCTTCCTCCAGCGTCGAAACGACTTGAAACAAAGCGCCGGGGTTTGTCGAATATACAACGAGATAATTTCCGGGATCCGCATTCAAAACAACTGCCTGCCGGTGATAGTAATAATACACTCCGCAGCTTTCCCGAACAGCAATACTGCCGTCAGAACGAAGGTATGCACCCGGCAAGGAATGAGCCTTCGAATCTTCCAGGCCCTGATACTCGGCAATCAAAATACCGCGTTCCAGTGCGTCCTCTAATTTCTGTGCTTCCGTAAGGCCGTATTTATATCTTGCGGCACTGCGGCGGATCGAAGACGATGGATAAGAAAGTAAGCTGTCGATATTTCCTGAAAAGACAATCTGCCGGATTCTCTGGTCACCCAAAGGCCCATGCTTCAGCCACGTTTTTGCGTCAATCTGTGTATCCGGATGTTCCGGATCCTGTACAGACCCGATCGATTGACTGCCGTTGACCGCATCCCGAAGAAGCGAAACGCTCTCGCAATAGGTTTTTAAAACCTCGTCCTTTTCCTGCTTTGTATAGCGAAGATAAATGTGGGGATACGGATAGACGCAGTCCCTGATCAGCTTTCTCCAGTAGCAAAGTCCCTGATCTCCGGATTCCTGCACCGCTTTCGCCGCGGTCGGCAGCTTCCAGAGCTTATCCTTTCTCGCCAACGCCTGTTTGTCTGTGTCACACAAAAGATCGAAATCTTTGACTCTTGTAGCCATATCCGCTCTCGAGAACGCGATCTGCTCTCCAAACGTATTCCTGTTGTAAACACCCATACTTTTCTCCTTTCTTTCAGCCGCATTGTTTTTTGCATGCGACAAATGAAATAAACCTTTGAGCTGATCAGAGTATGGCAATTTGATCCCGGACATAGGAAAAGGCACGGGATTACTCCCGTGCCCTGTACGAAATAATTGCGTTTACTTGCTAGTATCAGGATGTTCCAGCTTGTAACATAATACAATTACGTTGTACTAGTACTATTTTGAAATAGTACAGAATGAGTTGTCGTAGTACAGAAAGAGTTGTCAATTTTCAAGCTTGACGGCATCGAGGGAAACATGGAGAACACGATCCCTGATCTCCTGTGTACGGCCCTGGTTCCAGTACTGGGATCCTATATATCCGCACGTACGGCGCGCGACATGCATCTTGGACTGATCCCTGTTTTTACAGCGGGGGCATTCCCAGACAAGCTTTCCGGTATCATCCGTTACAATCCGGATTTCTCCCTCATACCCGCATACGTCACAATGATCCAGCTTCGTATTAAGCTCTGCATAGACGATCGTGTTGTAAATATGCTGCATGATTGCGATGACTGCCTGCAGATTCGTAGTCATGTTCGGGACTTCCACATACGAGATTGCGCCGCCCGGAGAGAGCTTTTGGAAAGCAGCCTCTTTCGTCAGCTTATCAAATGCGGAAATCTTTTCTCTGACATTGATATGGTAAGAATTCGTGATGTAATTATGATCCGTCACATTCGGAATCACGCCAAACCTTCGCTGTAAGCATTTTGCGAACTTATATGTTGTGCTTTCCAGCGGCGTTCCGTACAGAGAATAACTGATGTTCTCGGCGGCTCTCCACTTTGCGCACTTGTCGTTCATATACTGCATCACCTGCATTGCGAACGCGCCGCCTTCTTTCGTTGTATGGCTGACGCCAAGCATCCGTACCGTCATCTCGTATAATCCCGCGTAGCCAAGGCTGATGGTTGAATAATTGCCGTATAACAGCGGATCAATGACTTCTCCCGGTTCCAGCCGTGCAAGTGCCCCGTCCTGCCAGAGGATCGGAGCGACATCTGACGGTGTTCCAAGGAGCCGTTCATGACGGATCAAAAGAGCGCGGTGGCAAAGCTCCAGCCGCTCATCAAAGATCTTCCAAAACTTGTCCATATCCCCGTTTGCGCTGCATGCGACATCAACAAGATTGATTGTGACGACACCCTGATTAAAGCGTCCGTAATACTTGTGGCCGCCTTCGCGATAATTTAACGCCTTTGCCTTGTTGCCCGCATTGCACAGACCTTCCGGCTGATCCTCGTTATCTGGTGTCAGGAAAGAACGACATCCCATACATCCGTATACATCGCCTTTTAACTCCTGCATTTTCTTTGCGGAAATGTAGTCCGGAACCATCCGTTTTGCCGTGCACTCCGCTGCAAGCTTTGTCAGATCAAAGTATTTCGATCCGGGATACGCATTGTCTTCGTCCAGAACATAGATCAGTTTCGGGAACGCAGGTGTAATATACGCGCCGGAACGGTCCTTGACACCAAGAATCCGCTGTCTGAGCATCGTCTCGATCAAAAGCGCCATATCCTTCCGCGTCTGCCCCTCCTTCGCTTCCTTCAAATACATGAAGACCGTTACAAAAGGAGCCTGCCCGTTGGTCGACTGCAGCGTAATCAGCTGATACTGGATTGTCTGGCAGCCGCTTTCGACTTCTTTACGGACTTCCTGTTCCGTCAGCTCATCAAACTGACTTTCAGAAATCCGAACACCTGCTGCCTGCAGTTCACGTCCGAGTCTTTTTCTGATTTTCTGTCTGGAGACATCTACAAAAGGCGCCAGATGCGCAAGCGATATCGTCTGTCCGCCGTACTGGCTGGATGCAACCTGCGCCACGATCTGAGATGTTACCGTGCAGGCGGTAGCGAAACTCTTCGGAGGATCGATTCTGGTTCCGGAGATGCAGGTACCGTTCTGCAGCATGTCTTCGAGGTTAACCAGGCAGCAGTTGGTGTCGTGCTGCGCAAAATAATCCGCGTCATGGAAATGAATGATTCCTTCCTTATGCGCTTCACGGATATCGTCCGGCAGCAGATACTTATCGGTAAAATACCGGCTCCACTCTCCCGCGATATAATCCCGCTGTACAGACAGGATCGTCGGGTTTTTATTAGAGTTTTCCTGCTTGACCTCTTCGTTAGCCGCGTCAATGATTCCCTTAATCTTCTGATCCAGAGGGTTCATTTTCCGGTCTTCGTTGTGGCGGTAACGGTAAGTGATATAGTTTCTTGCAAGAGAAAACTTACCGCTTGCCATTAAGGCGTTCTCAACGCGGTCCTGAATCTCTTCTACCGAGAAATCCCGGTTCGCGTTTAAAGCATCCTTGTAGATACCTTCCCCGATTTCCAGAATCTTTTCTTCGGGAATCCGTTCTGCCGGTGTTCCCATATCCGCGTTAGACTTTCGGATTGCGTTTTCGATTTTGGTTACGTCAAAAGGAACCCGCTGACCGCTTCGTTTCATAACGCAGACCTGTTTTTCCTCTTCCGTATGCATGTTTCCGTCTAATTTTTCGTTATACATAATCTTCTCCTTTCCTCTGTCACACAAAAAGGTTTATGCGACCTGTTGCATAAACCCTTTACGACTACTATCAGTATGGAGAATAAAAATCCCCCATAAGAAAAGAGCCCGCTGTTACAGCAGGCTCCTTATTACGAACGGGGTCTCAGTTTGAGGAACAGATCCGAGTCCATGTCCCGGAAAACATCCGATTCCCAGAACGTCTTTGGATCTTCGACCAGGGAATACATCCCTGCTCTTGATGCGGCGACAACCGGAACATGTTCCAGATCGTCCGAAAGAAAAGCAGGATCTGTAGCGGCAGGATCCATGACCTCGTACAGCCCCGATACGTTGACCCTGCCGATATCCGGATAGAAGAATACGAACCGGTCACGATCAGACGCAGATGTATCCGGCAACATCTTTTCCGCGTACGCCATCAACTCCTTTGCGGCAGCTGTCCGGTCTCCGGAACAAAAAAGCAGCTGGTTTACGATATCCCTTGTCCTTGCGTACGCGTCCTTCGTCCCATAAAACGGGAACGGAATGATAGCGGCAGGATAATTCTCCCGGTCAAAACAAATGACACGAACAATCTCCATTTTCTTCTCCTTTCTCCTGTTATCGGATCCTTGCCGGTCTGATAACATACTGCAAATTACCGTTTTCCTTCTATCAGCATGGAAAAATGTTGACACAAACAGGACATAAGAAAGGACCTGCTTGTGACGGCAGGCCCTTAAAAAAAAGGAGAAAAATTATAGGAGAAGGATTACTCTTCCGGCTCCTCCTCATAGCCGGTGTCCGCAAATTCTCCGGAGTGGCGTTCCTTACGGACCGCTTTCTTGGAAATACCGATCACGGCGCTGTTCTTGCCAGTACCGTAAACGCCGATAACCCTGCGGATGTCGCCCTCGGAAATGCCATCGTTTATGACATCTTCAAGAGCTGCTGCTTCCGCTACGAAATCAGCATCGGCATCCTTCGAAGGCAGAATCCGGATGCGGCGTCTGGGGTCCTCGTACTTTGTTTCGAGCTCGTCAAAAGCAGACAGAACGCCTGCCTTGTCCAGCCCGGACTTAAAGACGGCACCGTTCTTTGTGACCGCAAAGGTTGTCAGGCCGGAATCGAATTCAACACCGGTTTCTACAGTAACCTTACGGTTCATCGTATCCGCCTTTTCACGGAGTTCCTTGAGGTTTGCGATTGCCTCGTTTACCTCATCCGAATCCGTCGTAAGGCCGGAATCCTTATCGTTCTCCATCGCTTTTGCAAGGAGATACGATTCTCTGTCTGTTACCAGAAACGGAACGTTCAGTTTGGAAACAAACGTGTCGCTAACTGTAAAGGTAACAGTGGTGCCATTGATTGTACGGGTGATATTCATTGTGTCCTCCTTTTTCCGCATCATTCCTACCCGGGAAATCATGCGCGGCATCTTTTTTCAGGGGGCCTGCCCTATCCATTGAATTGAACATTGAAGTTCTGTTAATAGTGTGGAAAATCAACCGGTCAGATAGGAAAACGCTATCTGCGTTTGTGCTTCGCCATACTATTACAGGAACAATTGGATATTGCAGCACATGTCGTTTTACGGCAAAAGAAAGGAGACCAATGAGCAAATGCGACGGAAACTAATGAACCTCTGCGACGGAGAACGGCACCCCTTTACTGCGACAGTCGCGCAGTTCGGGTCTTTTCTCTGCAAAGAGACAGGACGATATAAAGAGACAGTCATGCTTGCGGATATCGCCCTGACAGAGGGGAAGGAACCAAGGAAAGTGACGGATCATGTCTGGGTTACAAAAAACGGGCGCCTGCAAAAAGCGAAGGACAACGGACTACAGCCGGGAGACCGGATTTCCTTTATGGCGCGAAGCGGTCCGTACCCCAAAGGACACAGCATGGACTTTTCACTAAAAGATCTCGCGGACATACGGATCATCAATGAAAATCATGACGCTCCGTACATAACGTACGAAAAACCGGATGGAAAGGAATTTTTAAAGAAAATGAACACTGAAATGGAAACCAAAATGGACACAAACGAGAAATTCAAATTTGGAGAAATTTATCAGGTACACGCAGGAACTCTGACGCCGTTCTACGGGTGTGTGATTGAAACCTGTACGGACCAGTATAACGTTCCCTGTATCCTGTTTTTCAAGGTATCCAGACCAGAGCGGATTTATCATTATATGCCGGACACTGTTACTCTCGTTACAATCGGCGGCGTAAATCACGCGATTAATCCATATCAGCCCGTCATGATCCTCGCATCGGATGTAGAATCAGAAACACCGGTATACGTGCTTGGACAGGCAGAGAAGGATGCGTTAAAGGAAAGCATGGAGCGCACCATGCTGCCGGCAGCCGCGTCTGAAGTAACCCCGATCCCTATTACGGTGCAGGCTCCGGAATCTGATCCGGACGATCCTTTTGCGGGAAAGAGCCTTGATTATGTCAAAGGCGCTGCCACAGCCTACCGTCAAATTATGCAGTCGATCATTGCAGAATAAGAAAAACCCCGGCCGATGCCGGGGCTTTTTCATGCTTAGTTTCTGATCTTAAATTCCACGAGATACCGAAGGCACATCGCTTTTTCGGAAAAAAGAACGACTTCATCCCGCAGAAGACTCGTATCCTGTCGCCTTGCCCATAAGCTGTCAAAACCGTTATCTGCAAGGTATTGCTGCGTATACTGACCGGCATGTGCCGGATGGAACTGTTTTCCGATCGCTGTCTCATACAGGCCCATAAAGGCTGTCGCGCTGGTACCGCCTGCCCATCTGCTGCCGTTCGCCGAGGTATAACCAAAGCTCTTATCCGGGTCCGGGGCAAAATAAATGCCGCAGCCGAACATCTTTCCTGTAATCGCGGCATTCGGGTTCAGCATCAGGCCGTTCGCGATAATCGAAAGCCAGTTTTCATTAACAGACCCATGCCAGAGATAATATGTCTGATCCGGATTCTCCGGATCAATAGCATGTTCTCTGCAATACGACAAAAACGACTGCATTCTGGCCTTATCGGTAATACGGAAGACATTTTCGATCTCATCCGCATGGGATGAAAGCTTCGACTTGACGAACGAAACCTCGTCGTCACTTGCTTCTTCCAGAAGGATTCCGGGAAAAATTTCGTTTTTTCCGCTTGTCGGCGTGTCGTCAATCATGACGGATTCCATGATTTTGATATACCGCTCTTCCCTCTCGACAATAGCCGAAAATTCCTCGATCTGCTTCTCGTAGGTCTTTTTCAGCTTCGCTTCAAAAGATTTCACACTTCCGCCGTGCCATTTATCAATACGGCGGGGCGAAATGGTCATGAGAGTATGAAGCTTGTCGTTAAACTCTTTAACAGCGGCAGGAAAATAAAGAGCCGCAGCATCCGATGCAAAACTCTGGAGGGCTTTTCCTGTAAGGCCGCCTGCTTTTTGCGCTTCTACCGCGGACACATAATTTGCAAGCCCCTGGTTTACGCCGAGCGTATTCCATACAGACCTTGCAGCGTCTACCTGCGTCTTTGCAAAATGGATTTTCGTGGACAGTAAATCCACATTTCCGGACGGGGAGGCAAAGACCTGTCCCGCCATCTGTCTGGAGCAGGCGGAAAGATAATCATAGACCTGCCTTACGACAGAATCTGCATGCTCCGCATACTCTTCTACCGCGTCATTTGCAGGAGACGCTGCCCGGATCGAATCTGTAACATCCAGATACCCCTTTTCCAAAAGAAATCCAATCCACACATTCATCATATAGGCAGGAACCGGGTACTTAATATTCCATGAAGCATCCAGGTCTGTCTCCGCGGCGCCGATCCGTTTCCGCCCGCCGGTAAAGGTTACCGTATACGGACCGATTGAATTCGGCACCAAATGGTACATTTCATACTGGTTATCCGAAGAGCAGATCGAAAGATACTTTTCCTTGTACTCCGTTCTTGGAAGGTCCAGATGATTCCAAAGCGGTTTCATCCGTGTTTCCGGATACTGTCCTTCCAGAACCTGCATCGCGGCACTGGATTTTCCGCATACAATCGCGATCTGGTCTCCCGGCAGCGCTTTTGAAGACGCTTTCCCGACTTCCAGAAATAAATCATTTTCTGTCTCAAAGGGAATCGTAAATGATTCCGTTCCCCAGGAGACAACTGCCGTTTTCTGATCCATACAATATTTCCTCCTTTTTTTCTGTCATACAAACCCGGCTTTACAATATGCTGCACGCCTGTCGCATGACATTTTGCAAACAGCATCAATTTCTTATAGGAAATATGGCAAATAACAAAGCAAAACAGGATAAAGCACGACATGTTTCGCCATACTAAATAAAGAAAACAAAATAAGGAGGGTTCTATGAGAAAAAGATGGATCGCGCTCGTGATGGCAGCCGTTATGTCTGTGCCGGCAGGACTGCTGGCTGCGGGAACGCAGAACAAAATTACATACGATATGAACAACTCGCCGATCAACGGCACGTATAAGGAACCGTCGAAATCCGGAGCAAAGTTTCTCGGGTGGGCAACAACAAAAGAAAAAGCAGACGCCGGAACCGTTGATTTTAACGCCACGCCGGAAGACAAGACCAACGCCTCTTTAAACGGAATCGGGTCCGGACAAACAAAAACCGTCTATGCCGTATGGCAGGAAGGAAATGCCAAGTATGCGGTTGCCTTGTACGGTATTGATCAGGATACCGCTAAGATGGACGGCGGCTCCTATACCCACACGATGACGTTCGGGCCTGCTACAGGCGGGAACTATGTCACGTCTCACAAGGACGCCCATATCGCTTTATCGGCGGAAACGGCTGACGACAAGTGCATCCACAACCATTCCTGGGACGAGATCATTGCCCTGTGCAGGACAAACCCGCACGTATTCGACAAATGCGTGGAATCCGGATGCACGAAGACCGTGAACCTCGACATCAACGATACGCTGAAGGGCGGCGGATGGCAGGACGGCTATCTGTCGGATGAGACAGGAGACGGGCCGGCGATGCTGTATAAAGAGCTGCATGACGAATTCCGCGTCTGGCAGCCGGGTACGGAATCCGGAAGTTATCAATACGGTGACAACACGGGCGGCTACCCGGCATCCAGGATCCGGGCCGTCCTCAACGGGTACGACTGGACATCAGACGGCAGCCACGGAAACACAACGGACCTGACACGGGCAAACCAGAAATATGTCTACACCCGTTCAGATGAATCCAGTAATACAGGATGGAACTGGAGGACTGCTGACCTGACAGACATCAGTACGGTCACGTCGGATAACTGCCTGCTGTCCTGCTTCCCGGAAAATCTGCAGGCTGCCATTGTCCCGAAGGCGGTCAAATCAGATACGGTTTATAACGATGTTTCCGGCAACAATGTAACGACGTGGGACAAGCTCTGGCTGTTCTCCGGGAAAGAGATGTGGGTTGATTCCGGATCAGACAATGACGCCATCCGCCCGAACGAAGGTACAATTTATGACCGGATCACAAAGCAGGGCATCACAACATCAAGCCATGCGGGCAACAAAGGCTATTATTTCTATACGTCAGGCAGCACGGCATATGGTAATACGGATTATTGGTGGCTTCGTTCGCCTAACCGGTACATCCGGCGCTACGCGTACAACGTGAGTATTTCCGGCGACTGGATCCGCGACTATACTGGAGGCAGCGGCGACGCCGTCGCGCCCGGCTTTGTGCTCGGGAAATGAGGCCCGAGATAGTCTTTGATAAGTGCTGGCGGGGCCTGGTCCCCGCCATGGGATAAAGAAAGAAACTTTTTATGACAAGGCCAAAATATTATCAAAAGAAGGCAATCCCGGGAGATGCGTACGTTACCGATACCGATGCGTTCTTCGGGCTGGTGCTGGATCTTTGCAGCACTCTGCCAAAGAAATGGGAACTTTGTTATACCAAACCTTTGATGGAAGCCGCGCAGGCCATAGACTTCGCGGTAAATAAAGCGAACCGGGTGGTCATTCTTCCGGATAAGCAGCCGGCGCCGCAGGTAATAGAGAATATCAAACGGCGCATCTATTTTCTGGAAGAGGCGCTGTACTCTTTTGAAACGTTTGACAAATCCTTTGACCGTCTGATGATGAAATTCGATATTTTGGACACGGATTTCCGAAGGATGTACGCGGCTATTGAAGAAGCCGTTTTGCGGGCGGATCCGAAACAGGAACTGAAGATTAAAGTTCATGGAGACGACAGGTTTTTCAGTTACACCGCGTACAACGTGAATAATTCCGGCGACTGGAACAACAACAATACTGGAAACAGCAACAACGCCGTCGCGCCCGGATTTATCGACTTCCGAAAATATGTAGGAATTCAGACAAAGGAGTCTTCTGTATTGTATACGGCGGCGGGGCTTGCACCTGCCGCTTCTTTCATCAGGAGAAAATGATGTTTTCACAGGAAAAGCTGATCGGTGCTGTTGATTTCGCGGCAAATAAATGGTGCTATAACGCTTACGAAAAATATTGCGGGGCCATCACACTGGAAGATCTGTTTACCTCAGACCATGTTTCGATCTGCGCTTCGAGGTGCGCATCGGGGTTCATGTATAAGAAAGACACCCGGAAGTTTATGCGAAACCGGGAGTATAATGCGTATCTTCTGAGAAGAAAAGTACTTGCCGGGAGCTATACGCCCAAATATTATCCCGTAAAACACATCCTCGAACGGGGTAAGACCCGAAAAATCCGCCCGCCTGTGTTCGAATGTAAGGTCGTGCAGAAAGTATTATGTGATTACATGATCCGTCCTCTCCTGACGCCCCAAATGGTCAGTACGAACTATGCTTCTGTCACGGGACGCGGCACAGATAAAATGCACGAGGATATTGAGCGGACATTAAACCGCATGCTGATAGATAAGGCACCCCGTGTGGTCATCATTACAGACTATAAAGATTACTTTGGAAGCATCCCGCATAAACAGCTTCGGGATATGTTCGGAAGATATATCAAAGACCAGCGGATCGTTGATCTTATCATGCTGTTTTGCGAAGACGGCCCCGGAGACTGCGGGCTTTCGCTTGGGAATGAGGTGAGTCAGATCCCCGCGAGCTGCTATCCCTCTCCCATCGATCATTATTTTAAGGACAGGTACCAGATTCCGCGATTCCGCTATATGGACGACGCATTGTCTGTTGTCTCCACAGAGGACGCAGACTGGTATATTCAGACGGTAAAAGGGCTGTCCGAAGAACTGGGGCTTTCCCTGCCGGATCATAAAATTCTTACGCTTCCGCTTGGCCAGGAATTTGTCTTTTGTAAAGAGCGATACTATATGAGCAAATTAACAGGCCAGTACTACCGTATGATTAACGGTAACATGTCCAAAACGGAGATCCGAAAGCTCGGGGCGATGAAAGCCGAAAATGTCCCGGACACGGTGATTCTCTCGCAATACAAAAGTGTCCGCGGAAGCATTGCAGGACATGGACATACCTACCTGATACTGCGGAAAATGGATGCCGCATATGAGAAGGCCGGCGTGAAACCGGCTTTTCAGAATAAAATTACGTAAACAGGAATAAGCCCTGGCTGCCCAGGGCTCTTCCTCCTGTATTCAGTTGTGGTTCGCCGCGTTATTCTGGCAGGATTCTTTCCTGCTTTCCGACTGCGCGCAGCATCCTGATTCCTGCCAGCGTATACCGCTTCATGTCAGCTGCTTTTGTCCGGAACATCCATCCATAAACATTGAACGCAGATTCCAGATCGCCGAATACATAATTGGCAGACAGCCTGTCGAACAGGTCCTCTGCCTCTTCTGCTGTCAGCACATGCTCCGTTTCCGCTTTTACCACGCCATGCTCAATATCAAATCCGAGCAGCATTGTAAGGTAACAGTATTTTCCCTCATCTGGTCCCGTTCGAGAAGCTATGTTGCCTTGTCTTTACTGTTACTGCAGAAGTCCGCTCTTCCGTAGTCGCCAAATGCAGCCGGGATGCGGAGTTTGTTGTCTATTTGCTCCCACCTGTCATACACTTTGAGCAACGCTTCCGAAATGACCGTATCCTGTACCCATCGTTTCAGTTCCTCATACCGGCTGTCCGTATTCATCAATCTCTTCCTTCCAGGTACAACTATTGTACCCTTTATGCTTATGCGGTCTAACACTCGTGACTTTAGGCATGAATAGTTCACACCGAATCTGTTCTATGCTATGATATATCCGCTATATGTTTTGTTAAAACTCAATATGGAAGGTCAACATTATGCATTCCGGACAAGTTCCGATTCTCTATCTGGTGAGCCACGGAGACGTTCAGCAGATGGATCTATTTGAAGGATTCTCTTTCGGCGTGTCTTCTTTCCGGCACCGCTGTGATCTTGATTTATCTGGCTATGCCCATACCCCTATTTACGCTGTCTTTAAACAGAAAAATGGAAACTGGATCCTGCAAAATTTTGGAGAACCGCTGCAGGTAGAGGATGATCTTTGGAAGGATCAAACAATTCTTCCGAAAAACACGCAGCGCCGTATGCCCGACAAAGCCATGATCCGGCTTTTGAAAAAAGAAACAGAGTCTGTCTTTCTTATCTTTGACGACAGTGCAGCTCAAAATAACGGTTGGAAACAGGCGGACCGGGACGATCCCCGCTTCCTTGCCTATGGTGATCAGCTCCCCGCGCAAGAAAGCTGCACATGGATCAACGGCTGCCTTTATATTCATACCGGCAAGAAAATTATCTATGAGGTTCCTGCTTCCCAAAATGTGCCGTCTGAAGAAATAGAAAACGGAGAATCAGATCCCGGCCTTTCCATTAACGTCCGGGAAGTAACCGCTGGCGGACGATTCCATAAAATGACCATTCTGAAAGATGTTTGTGTAACAATGCTGCCGGGAGAAATGGTCATGCTCCTGGGCGGCTCCGGCTCCGGAAAATCGACTTTTATGGAAGCGGCAACAGATCTTGTTCCATCGGATACAGATGTGTTTTTCCAAGGACACGATCTTCTGCATGGCGCAAACGAACGGAACCTTTTCTGTATGGTGCCGCAGTCACCAGAGGCGCATTACAGGATGGCAGATACGGTATATCACACGCTGGATGATGCCGCAATTCTTTACGCGCCGGAAGAAATCGCGGGCGACAAAAACAAGCGCCGCAAGCGGGTGATGACACTCCTTCAAATGATGGATCTTGACAGTGTGAGCAATTCTAAGTGCTCCTCTTTGTCCGGTGGACAGCAAAGAAAACTCGGAATCCTGCTCGAATATATCGCGGAGCCGCAGATCATGTTCCTGGACGAACCCGATTCCGGCGTGGACGGCGCTAAAGTAACCGACATTATGCAGCATCTTCGCGCTATCGCCGATGAAGGAAAAATCCTGTGCGTTATCACACATACGCCTGACCGGATCCGGAATTATTTCAATAAAGTTGCCGTTATTGCAAAAGGTTCCGGCGGATATGGGACCCTTGCGTATTACGGGACGATTCCGAACGCTTTAAACTTCTTTGAGTCCGAATCGCTGGAAGACATTGTAGGAAAGGTTTCCGGTCAGCCAGAGGGCGCCGACACGTATATACAGAAATTTAAAATGCTGCAGGAGATAGAAAAATGACACTGAATACCAACCAGATGAAAGTATATGCCTGGAGAAATATAAGGGTAATGCAAAGGTTGCGGCTGCTGCTCATGTCCTGCGCAGGCATTGTTCCGCTCGGCTTCATATTTCTATTTGGGCAGAAAGAAGCCTTTATTACATATACAGTCACAAAAACTGACTGTTTAGCATTAACGTGCTCCGCGTTATTTATTGGAATGGTTAATTCTATAGCGAGCGTTTATCCGGAACGTAAAATCGTAAAATTTGAATATCAAATGAAAGCTTTAAATCTATCATCCTACATTTTAGCCAAGACTATACTGGAAGCAGCTATTTGCGCATTGGAAGCGATACTCTTTACTGCAACAGTTTATTTTGTTTGCAAAAACGGTATCCGAGATACAGCCATACAGGTTCCACTACTATATGTTACGGGGTTTCTGATATTTTTTGCAGCAGATATGTTCGCGCTGCTTTTATCTTCTGCTGCTAAAAATGACCTTATGGCGATCGGATCAATGATACTTTCTCTCCTCTTCTTACTATTTATATCCGGATTCGTTTCACACTTACGGTCTTCATTTGCGATATTTCTTTCCAACCTTACCATATCAAAATGGGGTGCGACAGCCATGTTCAGCATCGCAAACCGGGTCAGCCTTGTTGCCGAAAAAGGGACCTCGGACTGGACTATGCTGCATGTGGATGAAGGAGCCTATGCGTTCAGTTATCTTACGATCGGCAAATGCTGGCTGGTCATGATTCTGATATCGCTCTTCTGTATTGTGGCATCGATGCGAATATTGAAACTGGTCCGGTACGACCGGCGGTAAAAACAAAATTATAAAAGGAGTAAATGATGAAGACCTGTCCCAAATGCGGAAATGAAGTATCCGACAACGCAAAATTCTGTCCTGAATGCGGCTATGCTTTTACACAGAAAGAAGCGCCTGCTTCCAGTGATGACTACAAGGTAGAGAAAATAAAGCCGCGCAGGAAACACAGCAAAGTTATTCCGGCTGTTCTTCTTGTTTTCGCTGCTGTTCTTGCTGCCCTCATTCTGATCCCAAAGAAACTCCCCGGCGCGAAAGACGCGGCGGATAATCTTTTATCCCGTAAGCCCGTCATTAACCTGGAAGACTTTGTTGTAATCAAATATGACGGATATGACGGGGACGGATACGTGCAGGACGACTACCCCTGTCTTGATGTAGATGCTTTGCAGCGTAAAATGGATGCGGCAGCACCGGAGCATGCAGGGAGTGCGTCCGACATTGCCGCGGCCGTGCAGCTGGAACTTACAAAAGACGGGCAGCTGATCGACGGCAAACACCTGAATAATGAAGAATCTGTCGCTGTACAGATGGAATACGACAGCCATAATCTGGACGAAATCTGCCCGCAGATCCGCTTTGTGGGAAATTCAAAAGATGAGATCGTTAAACTGAAAGTCCTGATCAGCATTGATCCTTTTGAAAACTATACGCCGAAAATCGAAGGCATCTCCCCCGCGGGACATGTACGGATGGATACGGGGCTTTTGAATTCCACAGATGCCTCTTTTATTTCCAAGTGTTATCAGGATTACGGGACGCTCCCCTTTACTTTTTACTTAAATGGCAAAGAAATCACAGATGATGTCCCGGTAGCTGTCGGTGATACGATTGAGATGAGGCTGAATGAAAACGGACAGTCCGCTCTGGAGGATAACGGGTATACGTGCTCTGGTGAAAACAAGTCAAAGCAATATACGCTTTCCCTTGCAGATTTCGACGACGGCGCTTATGTAAGCAACCCGGAAAAGATTGACAGCACGGTACTTAAAGATCTGCAGAATACCTGTACGCAGAACGCGAAGGCATATGCCGCAAGGGGCGGATATAACAACACTCCACAGTTTGTCGGAATTGCGATCGCACAGGTTAAATCTGGCATTGATATCAATGAGTACAGCCCCTTTATTGCTGCGGTATATGAAATTCAGCCCAATGATGAATCAGAGAATAAACGATATATTATTGTTTTTGGTCCTCCTGTCATCGAACAGGTAGAAAACCACGGAACGGCAGAAGCCGCTGAAAACCCGGGAAAAACGATCCAGACTTTCGACAGAGACGAAGACGCGTTTTCAGAAAACACGTACTGGTCCGTCGACGAAACCAGAATGAAACTCATGGCACTAATCGACAGGTATACTTTTTCGATGTCCGATCCGTTAAAAGAAAAACTAAACTGGACAGAGAATTAATCATCAGGAGCCCCGGAAACCCGGAGCTCCTTTTTAGTGTTGTTAACCTTCTGTCAGAATACCTTCTTTCTTCCCAAGCTCTGTTAACACCACGGTTCCGGTTTCAAGGTACCGTTTCATATCTTCCGCTTTTCCGCGCAGAATCCAGCCATAGGTATTAAAAGCCGATTCAGGGTCACCATGGATGTAATTCGTCATTAAAAGGCGGCGTGTCTCTTCTGCTTCTGCAGCATCTTTTGGTTTTTTAATTGTACCGTCCAGAATATGCATTCCCAAAAGCGCAGTCAGGTAGACATATTTTCCTTCATCCATTCCGTACATGCCCATGAAGGTTTCCGCTGTTTTGTCCCGCTTATCCCGTTCTACGAGCCATGTTGCTCGTTCTTTATCTGTGCCGAAAAACTGCGCCTGCTCATAATCTCCGTAAACCGGCGGGATATGCAGGGTTTTGTCTGTCTCTTCCCAGGAAGCATAGATTTTCAGGAGTGCCTTGGAGATAATGACATCATGAATCCAGCGTTCCAGTTCCTCATGATTCGCATTCATATTTTCCTTTCTGATCCGGGTTTCGGATCCGTCTGCAGTGAATTCTTCCAAAGGCAATTATACCAGTTTAACAAAAAGGCGATCACCCCCTTACGCATTCGTTTGCGATGGCAGAACGTGGATACCATCCAAAGTTAATCCATCCGCAATCGGAATCAGGATACATTCCCTTCCATCTACCACACCGGTTTCCAAAAGTCCCGCAGTTTCTCTTCGGACAGAAATTGTAACATCCGGGGACGCAATCACCATCTTACTGCCAGCAGAAACAAGCTCCGCGTTTAAGGTCTGGCCATCCTGCAGGGAATCAGAAACCGCCTGATCGATTTCGCTTTGTTTTCTTTTACCGGCAGATGTGTCCAGCAGGATCCGCTTAATTTCCGCAGGCCCTGTTTCCTTTGCGGCTTCCGGGTTTTCTTTTGCAAGATCTCCAATCGCAAGAGAAGCGTCCCTTACGCTTTCAAAGTTACATTCCCGTCCGAGTGCTTCCTCCACGGTTTCTTTAAAAACGTTCTTCTGCTGTGCTTCATCCAGAGGGAGCGTATCGGCGCCGGTCAGCATTTCGACAATTTCCGGATGCCGGTCTTTGACAGATTTACTGTAATATAAAGCACTGTGGATATCCGGGCAGCGGTCTGAAAAAGCGGGATACAAAAGCCCGCAGATGGGCGCTTTCGCTTCCGGTTCCGTGACAGAGGGAACAAACATGCCGGACGAAGCATCAAATACGAGGCAGCGCTTACGCTCTTCTACCGGGCAGAAATCGATATGAAGAAACGAATAAACAAGATCGGAATCAGCCAGCGTAGTCTGATCCTTAGCCTTTTTCGGAACATCATAAACGCCGTAGGTAAACAGGATCAATAGATTATCCTCAAAAGGAAGCTCCAGATTATCACAAAAATCCAGAATCTCCTGTTTGTCGGAAAGGCCGGATTTTAACATCCTGTTCAATCGCTCCTTTCTGCCGCCTTCTTTTTCTTCTTCCATCGGGAATTCTACCGGCATCTGATTGCGGAACAATTTGCCGGACATGCCCTTTGCAGCAAGAGCTGTCAACATATCTGCGGTATCCTCATCCATTGCAGCTGCTGTTCTTGTAAAAGACGATAAAGCGGTATGATCAGGGGAAATATAAACACCGGCAATCGCAGAAACACGGGACTTTGACTTTGAAAACAGCTTGCGTACTTCGAGTAAATCTTTTTTATCCATTAAAAATAACTCCTTTCTTTCTGGTCATTCTGATTATGCCATGTTCAGAAAGAAGCCGTTTCTCTGCGCGGAAAACAAAAAGAAACGCCGGCTTTTTCACCGACGTTTGTACAATAGGATAATTAAAAAATGAAGCACGCTACTGAAAACCACGAAACTGCCTGCGTATGCGGCTTTTATTCACCGTACAGCGCACGCAAAAAGGATTGTTACACAACGCTGAGAACTGATCTGAGCACAAAGGAGCGGCCTCTATGCTTTCAGCCCTTGCCAAAAGCAGCGGAAGGAATGATACCCTCAGCCTCACCCGTCTTCAGAATGTTATTCGCTATGTCTATAAGACACAGCCTGTCGGATTGCCGATTGAGCGAGGCAGCAGAGACTATGTTATACGCAGGATTTCACCTGTTTCACAGCAAATCCGGATCTGGTTTCCCACAGCATTTCTCCCGGCACCACCCGCTGGGCGCTTCTGGGTTCCCCATACCTTCTCAATACGGATGTGGGTCTATTTCCCGGACCACAGCCTCTACTATGCTATCTTTTTCTGCGGCCTGCACCGTCTTCCGATTTCCCGTTAGCCTGTTTCCGGGTTCCGGAAGTGCTATTTCTGGCATCTCCCCGGATTTGCACATATCCATCGACACATGTTATCCGGACGAAAAACGTCCATGCAACGCTGACAACGCTCTCCACATGGGTCACACGCAGGCAGTTTCGCAGCTTTCAGTATGACTGGAACACGATTTAAGTTCGCGACACCAGTATTTTCTTCTTATATTAGTATGGCGAATCAGAACGCACCTGATCGCATTTTTCATCTGATTCCAGAATGTTTTTTATATCGTTTTCTGTTCTGCACATTTTTTCGTCGCACTCAAGGCACTCCGGATACAGTACAATACGCTGCAGTATCGGACAAAACTTAGACATTTATTACTACCTCACAAAGAAAAGTTCCGAGCAGGATTCGAACCTGCGAATATGCGGGTCAGAACCGCATGCCTTACCACTTGGCTATAGCCCGTCGAAATGTAATAATGGTGGACTATGGATTTGCACCACGCGGCACAGTCGGCTTTGCTGTGTCCCATACTCTGCCAGACGATGGCTGGGTGCCACCCAGTACACAGAACTGGTTTCGGAGTCCCCCTGTGAGCGACGGATTTTCGCCGTACCAGTCAGTTACGCACCAACCATGCCTTTGATTACACTACTGCTCACGCATAGCTCGTCCCGGAGTCAGACCGGTGATTTTGCCGTGAAAGGGCAACGTCATGACCTATTCACACCGAAGCCAATGCTATTAAGTTAAGAGTAGAATCAGCCATTATCACGCACGACTCGTTTTAAGGTACTCAGATTGCTTTATTGCCTTTCCCTGACCTTCGGATGCGCATATCTTATTAAAGACTCATCTTATTAAAGACTCACATTCTTATGCCTATCTTCGTTGCTTGCATTGGTACGCCTCGGTGGATAACCGATATTTACCTCTCGTTCGGGCGTTGAGTTCACAAACTACCGTTTGTCGGCGTATGCTGACGTAGCCCTATACAACAATGCGCCTCTACCCTTAACTTAATAGCATTGATGAGTTGTTTTTATTGGACGTTGTACAACTACTACCTTTGCTTTAAAAGAGCGGAAAGGATGGGATTCGAACCCATGTGCCCAGAAGGACAAACGATTTTCAAGACCGCCTCGTTATGACCGCTTCGATACCTCTCCTTATCAGGCATCCAGCTTCGTGCGCACTAGACTCCAACGGTGTCTGCTGAATGCCCTCATGATTATACACAGCGCTGCCATAGAGCGCCTGTACGCAGGCACCATAGCAAACACCGCGCAGCTTTCGATGAGACTCGAATTCATATCTGCATCCAAAACAGGTTCTCCCAGTTGAACTACGAAAGCATATTATCTCCGCTTGTTTCCGGCCAAGCGGACAGCCTTGACTGATCAACACATATTATGTGCGACTCGCTTTTACACCGCAAAAGCGGCAAGCGGGAGACGGTGGACTTGCACCACACATACAGCAGCGACTCTGTATACCATGCTGACCCCGGCGTGGGAATGTTGCTATCATACCTCACGTATCGGTCTTGGACTCTCCCTACTGGACTAGCAGGATTCGAACCTGCGTATATACGGATCAGAACCGCATGCCTTACCACTTGGCGATAGTCCGTCGAAATATAAAAACATAATACCGCATTAACATAATCTGAATTTCTCTGCGCGCGAAAGTTTTCTCTGCGTGCGAAATTAGAGACTCCCGCAGCGGAATACGATCCTGCCGCTTTTGACACTCCCACGACTAAAGTCGTGGGATTCCTGTTTCAACCACCACTGCAGGCTGTCCGAAAATCCATGACCAGCTTTCGTCTTACATGGTGTCCGCAAGCGCTTCGGCTTACTGCCGGGTGTCCGTGTGCCCCACGGTGCCCAAATGCAAAAATCTTTATACCGGTGCGGTGAGCATCGACAAAGCCTTCTGCTTTATGTTCACAGCCGCGTTTACATCGCGGTCATGACGGGCACCGCATACAGGACATGTCCATTCCCGGACGGACAGGTCCTTGGTTTTCGGATACCTGTGTCCGCAGATGTGGCAGGCCTGACTTGATGCGTAGAAACGCGGTACCTTGATGATCCGTCCGCCGTGCAGGAATGTCTTGTATTCCAGCATTGCGTAGAATTTGTTCCATGACGCATCGGCTATGGCCCCGGCCAGATGATGGTTTCGCATCATACCCCTGATATTCAGGTCTTCAATGCCAATGACAGCGTTCTGCTTTGCATACCACGCGGACAGCTTGTGAAGGAAATCATTTCTTACGTCTGAAATCCGTTCATGAATGCCGGAGACGCGGAGACGCTGTTTTTCATAGTCACGGGAGCCTTTCTTCCTGCGGGAGAGCTTCCGCTGCTCATGCCGCAGCTTTCTGGCCATCCGGCCAAGGCAGTGCGGATTATCTGTGACGGTGCCGTTGCTGTCAACGCAGAATGACTTGATACCGACATCAATGCCAACAGCCCCACCGGCATTCGGCTGTAACGCTGACAGGAGGTCCTGTTCCACGCACAGCGACACGAACCATCTGCCTGACGGTTTATGGATCAGCGTGGCATTGAGTATTCTGCCCGGAATATCCCGTGACTGCCGGAACTTAACATACCCGAGTTTCGGCAGGCGGATATATCTGCCGCTTATAGCTATGCCGCCTGACTGATTGCGTGTCCGGAAAGCATACTTGTGTGCCTGCCGTTTGGCTGACTTATAGACCGGATACCCCGCCCGTCCTTCAAAGAAGTTCCGGAATGCAGTATCCAGGTCCTTTGATGTTTCCTGAAGCGCCATGGAATCAGCTGCTTTCAGCCATGGGAACACAGTCCGGAGCGTCGTGATATACCTGTCACAGTCCGCCTTTGATACGGAACGCCCGCATATACGATACTGGAGAGAACGGTATGTCAGGAGCGTATTCCACACAAACCGGCAGGCATCCCGTGTGACGGTCATCTGCTGTTCCTGTGCTGCTGTTGGATATATCCGGAAATTAAATCTCCGGATGAGTTTATCAGATGGCATATTGTTTTCCTTTCGTCCATGCGCCGGCGCTTTCATCCCACGGTTAAAACCGTGGGCTTTCCCTCGCTATTATTTTTGTAACCGCCTCATATGCGCATCCAGCAGCCACATACGAACAAGGAAAACCCTCATATTGTGAATCCGGCAAATATCTCATCCTTTTTCCTACTGCTGCATCCGAACACCGAAGCTCCCGCGGTAATCCTTTTCCCGCACAAGCTCTGCGATCTCAGAGATGACAAATTTATATTGCTCACGCTTTGCGATCACAAAAACAATACCGTTCTCCTCTGTTACCTGATATTTTTTATTTTTCAGCAAATCGACAAAATCGTTTCTTTCCATTTTTTCTCCTCTTTATTAGTATGGCAAATCACAGCCGCATGGAAACAAAAAGAAAAGGCCCGCCGGGGAACCCCCGGCAGGCCCATACAAAGCGGAATTACTCCTTTCTATCTCCGCTCTTTTTATTTCTCTTCACCTTCAGCACGATGAGAGCAATCGCAGCTGCAGCAAATACCGAAAGCCAGATGATCAGTTCCGGCGTATCTCCCGTAGGAACAAAACCGCCGACCTTGTCTTCATGATTCTTCGGAACAATGTTAACGGTGACCTTATTGGTGTCCACACCGGAATTGTCCGCCGTTACATGCGCTGTGTTCTCGATCTTCTTCTCCGACTTCACCTCGGGAGCTGTTGCTTCAAAGGTTACGGTCTTCTCTTCATCCGCGTCCAGTGTAAGCTTCCATGTAATGACGTTGTCCGAAGACTTCGTGCCATTATCACTGATTTCTCCGATCGTCAGTGCCTTGTCAACCGCGTCCGTTACCGTGAAGGCTTTCTTCTCCTTCGCGTTATTGCGGAATGTTACGGAATACGTCAGCTTGGAGCCGGATGCAACCGTCTGTCCATCGCCGTCTACACCGTTTGCGCTGACTGCTTTCTTGGGAGCTTCCAGCAGATAGTTTACAACTTCATTCGATGTGGTTTCGGTTTCATGAGATGTCGCCTTGAACGTATTCTTCATCTCCTTTGCTGACCCATCTACCAGAGCTTCTACCGTCAGATCCGCGCCGCCCGCAGCAATCTTGACGTTTTCAAACGTCACCGTCTGTCCGGAAATTTTACCACCATTCGATGCCTTCTTCGGAACAATACCTTCCGGAAGATCATCAACGACAGTAACTTCCTGATCCTTATCGGACGGGTTCTTCACATGCAGGTGATAAATCAGGGTGTCGCCTGCCGCTTTCAGCTGGTTATTCGCGTCCTTCTGGTCCTTATCCGTTACGGTCTTTTCTACTGCACTGATGTAAACTGTCACCTTGTTTGTGTCATGACGATACTTGGAAGTATCGCCTGTTTCATCCTTCGGCGAATATTCGACATGTCCGGTATTCTCGATCTTCTTGTTTTCGAGAGCCTTGTCTGCCTTTACGGTCATCGAAACGGTCATCTCCTTACCTGCTTCAACCTTCAGGTCTTCCCAGGTGACTTTCTGACCGTCCGCTTTACCGTTATTGTCCGCGGAAACAAAGGTTACGCCGTCCTGCAGCGTATCGGTTACCGTATACGTATGATCCTTTTCGTCCGGATTGCGGAACGTGATCGTGTACTTGTACTCGTTATCCGCAAAGATCATGCCCTGCTCCATATCAGCGTCCTTCATATCAAGGACTTTCTTGACCGGAGCATAGGTGACATAGTTCACAACCGTATTGGTTTCCTGTTTCCAGTTATCAGCCGCAACGACTGCCTTATTCGGGATCTTCTCCTTGGAAGGCTCCTTTACGAACTGAACCGTAACAGAAACGATCTTGGATTCGCCGGCAGGAACCGCGATATCCTTCCATGTAACGGTCTGACCGGATGCGGTACCGCCGTTATCCGCGGAAACGAACTTCAGGTCCTTATCCAGCTCATCTGTAACGGTGAACTTCTTTTCAATATCCGCCGGGTTCTTGACGGTAATCTGGTAGGTTACTTTCGACTCATCTTCCTTAAAGAAGACTTTGCCGTTCACATCCTTGCCGTCTTCCGTAACCGCTTTCATCGGATCTTCCGGTGTCCAGTTCTTTACAAGGTTTGTCTTGATGTGGCTCTTGTCCACATAAACATCCGCCTCGTTCGGAACGTAAGAGCCCTTCTTCAGAGTCTTTACATGGAAGGTAAACGCGTACGTGCTTCCAGCGGGAAGGTCCGCCGTCCATGTAATGCCGCCGTTCTTATCCGTTTCAACGGTATTTACAAGATCCTTTTCATTATCTTCTCCGGTCTTTTCCGCATCCTTATCGGATTCACGGACTGCCTTATCGGCGCTTACAAACTCGGTATTTTCCGGTACGGTATCCTTTACTACAAACTGCTTGGTAACCGTGTCAGGATTATGTACGCGGATGGTGTAGACAAGAGAATCGTCCTTGTTAACAAGGAATGTGTCGATGTCCTTGCCGTCTTTGTCATAAACCGACTTGACCGGTGTGATATCGGTTGTCGTATGAACTGTCTCCGAATCCGGATAAGCTTCATCCACAACCATATTTGCGAAGTTACGAATCACGGAGTTTACGTTACCGCAGGAAGCCTTCACATTGAACCAGATTTCCTTCTTTTCTCCGCCTTCCAGCTTCAACGTCCATGTAACCTTGCGGCTGTCCTTATCGTACTTGCCGCCATCCGATGCTTTTTCGAACGTCAGTCCGTCATCTACGCGGTCCGTGATAACAAAGGTCTTTGCAAGATCCGAATTATTCGCGAACGCGATATGATAGGTCATCCGGTCTTTGTTCTCGCCAAACACCAGCATGCCGTTCATATCCTGCTCCGTGCCACGGTCCTGCTCTGCCAGTGTGTCATCCGGAACAACGCGGGATACGGTCTTGACAGGATCTGCCGGCGTCCAGTTGCGTACGATATTCGTATCGTTTTCGATCACATTATCCTCGCCGCCGGGAATTTCTTTTCCTGTAACAGGATCGACTGGAACGTTATTCGAGATCTTTACATGTGCCTGGTTGGTCCAGTATACATTCTTTTCCGAAGGCTTGAACGTAAAGACAAAGTCTCTCGTCTCGCCGGGTCCGATTTCTACGGTCCAGGTAATGTTCTTACCCTCAACGGAGTGCGTATTGATAATACCCGCATCATCTTTTCCATCGCCGGGCAGTGCCGGGACATAGTATGGATCATCCGGGTTTTCTTCCGTTACTTTGCCAAATGTTCCGTCAAAATCGATTCTGCTGCCGGAAAGAACACTGTCATAAACATCGACGAGTTCTGTGTGCTCCGGAAGCGTATCGGTAACAGTGATCGTCTTCGGAACGCTTGTCGGGTTGCCCTCGGTAATAACGTACTGGTACGTATCACCTGCCTGCAGCATGTGCTCGTTGACATCCGTGCCGTCCAGTGTTCTGACCGATTTTACAGGATCAGAAGGAACACCGGTAACAACAGGAACGCCGGGCTTTCCACCGTCTTTTCCTGTATCGCCGTTCGACGGATACTGAGGCTTCGCGGGTGTTCCGGGATCATTCGGATCCATCGGCTTATCCGCGGGAACCGGCGTCTTCGGGTCTTCATTATCCGTAGTAAATACCGCGGAGTTTTTGACCATTGTACCCTTCTTTACAAGCTTTACCGTAAACTCATACTCACGGATTTCTCCGGGAGCAAACTCTTCGGACCAGCTGACAAATCCATCGTTCTTCTCTGCGTCGGTAAGCTCCGAAGCAGTCTGGAGTTCCGCAATACCGGTATCCGGAAGCGATGTCAGATTTGTGCTGACGCCCTCCTTCGCCACCTGCATAAGCTCCGCGCCTTCCGGAATTTCATCCGTGATCGTAAAGAAGTGCTTTCCATCACGCTCCGAGTCAGTGCCTGCTGTATCCGTGTTCTGTACAAACAGATGGTAAGTTACGACGGAATCAGACTTCTGCAGTGTGCCGTTGATATTCTTACCCTGCTCGTTTGTCACAACCTTGACCATACGGGGAACATAGTTATGTACGGTGTTGGTTGTCTTTGTATAAGACACCTTTTCTCCGTCCGGATCACCAAACGGATCCTTTGGCATACCATTATCCGCTATAGCGGTAACTTCTGCCTTGTTGTCGATGTCGGAGTAAGCTCCGTCCATCTTAACCTTCACTTTGAACGATACGACGGTATCGGAAGAAGGATTAAACGCAAGGTCCTTCCAGCTGAGAATTCCTGTCTTTTCGTCAAACGTGCCGCCCTGATCAGCGGATACGAAATCCACCTTATCCAGAATACCGCCAAGATCATCCTTGATCGATACCTTGCCGTGGATTTTCAGTGTTTCGTTCGTTGCCTTGATGGTATAGGTCAGCGTATCACCGTCATGAATCGCGTATGTATTAATATCATCTCCCGCGTCATTGGAAACGGTTTTGGTGACATGCCATGTATAATACTGCGGATCCTTCTCACCGGGGATCTTATCTTCATGCGCAGGATAGATATCCGACTTAACTTCGTTACTGGTACGGTAATGCTCCGCGGCCTTCTCATCCGTCGTGGTCTTTGTTTCAAAACCACTGAAGGAGTTTTCATCCTTCGCGTACGGATTTTCCGTTTCGTATACGTAGTTTCCGTCCGCATCTTTGACTGCCTGACCATCCTTGAAGATGTAATGGTTCTCTACATCCTGGTAAACGATCTTTGTAGCAGCAAAGTTGTTGAACGTCCGCTTCTCGTTTACTTCCTTAATCTCAATAACGCCGGACTTAAAATCGTAGGTACGGTTATAAGCCGCCGGATCGTTCAAGTCCGCTGTGTACTCCGCAAGTACCGTGTACTGGTTGTCCTGATCCTCCTTGGCATTATATTGCTCCGCAGCCTTTAACAGCACCGCGTCAAAATCAGTTCCATCCGCGCTGTCATACTTCTGTCCGTTTACATTCAGTGTAAACTTAAAGTTCCCGGTTACATCCGCGCCGTCCGCAAGTACCCGGACTGTCTGCGGCAAAATGCCTGCCGGATACTCGTCGTACATCGAAAACGACTTAAAATAGTTCACACGGTCTTCCGCGGGAATTGTCTGATAAACATCGTAGTGGAACTTATCACTGTATTGTATAACGTTATACGTATGGCGCTCTGTTACCGCGTCATATACAGGCTTTCCTTCCGCGTCCGTAAGGGCTTCGAGAACGTGCTTGCTGTCTACCTTACCATCCGAAACTGTCTTGATCGGATCCGGAATCACCGGCGGCTGCTTAAAGGTATTGCCAAACTCACCGTAATCCTTGCTTCCATCCTTATCGCCGGAATAGTATACATTGCACTTCAGATCATCCGAGCCGTCGTCGACAACCTGTACAAAAACATATTCCTTATGCAGGTCATAGCCGTAACGCTTATACTCATCGATCGAGAAGTCTTTGTCATGGAGTCTGTCCTTTACCGGGCTGATCTCCATCAGCACATACTGCTCCTCGCCCTGGAACGTATGCGGCTCTTCGGGATCGTAGGTCATTTCCTTAAATGTGACGTTGCCGTCCTTATCATTGACCGCGGTCGCGACAGGGTTTTCCTCATACGCGGGTTCATTTGTAGCCGGATCCAGCTTGCCTGTCAGACGGAACAGACCGAAGGTAAACATGCCGTCATAGATCTTTGTTCCGTTCGTGATAACCTTCTTTGCCTTAACCGTATACTTGCCGCGCTTGGGGTCATCCTTTACGCTGACAACAACAGGTGCGCCGGAGTTAGAATTCTCCGTAACAGTCACTTCTTCCTTCTTCGTATTCAGAAGGTATCCGCCGGCTGCCTTGGTCTCCTCAATGGTGTATTTGCCAACAGGGAGCTTTTCGGAAGGGGTCAGGCCGCCGACCGAAGTCATGGTTTCCAGAACAACGTCGCCCTCATGGTACAGGGTTACGCTGCCGGAGCCGTCGATACGATCCGCGATGATATCTTCCGCTGCCGTAATGGTATAAACAGAACCCGCGACATCCTGCCCGTTACCGGAAGACGTCTTATGGAGCTGTACATAACCATAATGGATATCAAGCTGTCCGAGATCTTGGAAGATCATCTGTTCCTTTGTGTTATTTCCATTCCGATATCCGGTTTCCGTTACGCGATCCGCGGATACATAGAAACGGAACGTGTCCTGACTTAGTTCATAACCTGCAGGTGCCTTTGTCTCCTTCAGCGTGTACCAGCCGGTTTTCAGACCTTCCTTTTCGTCCATTTCGCAGATTCTGGCTTCGCCGTCAGAACCGGACTTGATAACGCGGGACGCGCCTGTTTCCTCGCTAGTAATGGTGAACTCGGCACCGTTTAAAGGATTACCGAACTTATCCTGCTTCCGGACACTGACACCGCCGTAGTAATGCTGCTGAACGCTTCTGCATCCCATCTGCTGCTGACCGCCGCCATCATGAGCGGAAAGGTAAACATAGAAGTGCAGGTCGTTTAAGCGTTCTGCCGGGATATCGCTATAGCTCTTGCTAAGAAGTTCTTTAAACGCAGCTGAAGCGTTCGTGGAATATCCCCAGTTAGCGCTGTCCGAGCAGTACTGGACTGCCGCGAAAGTTACATTATATGCCATTTCCTGTGCGGAAAGATGGTATTTTTTCTGCAGATTCAGAGGATCTTTCTCAACATCACCGAAATACATGATCGTAATAAACGATTTCAGCATCTTCATACTGTCGTTCGGATCAATCTTCGGGAGCGGTCTGTAGTTCTGATGATATACGTTCAGGTTTGCGATCATCTGTGCCTCGGTCTTGACTTCAAGACGATCGTACCGTCCGCTGTTGGGGCCTCTGTGCTGCGCCCAGCAGTAGGTTGTGAACTTCTCATCCGCGTGATGGATTTCATACATGTTGTTGAGGTTTGCTACGCCCTCGATCTTCCAGTAGTAATGCTGGATAGAAGGACCTGCAAGCCATGTGCCGGCGTAGGATCCGGGATCGTTATTAAACATTGATTCAAAACCGACCGTATGACCGGACGCATCCGCGCCCTCGGAACGGTAATCAACGCCTGCTCCCCTTGCCTGCTGCCATACACTCTCATCAATACCCATCGATACTGCCTGTTCCTTTGTATAACCTGCAAGAACGGCTGTATCAATAACACCAAGGTTTGTCTCTACCTGGCCATTGCCGGGATCTTCTTTGTGCCACCATTCATTAATGGAAGCAAGACCGCTGGCTTTCGGATTGGTAAATCTCCATGTGTTGCCTAGCGTAATGGATTTCAGTGTTTTGCATCCACTCACGAAATTGGTGTTATCCTGAATTTCCGCAGCGTTACACTGGGAAATATCAAGAGATTCCAGAGATGTAAAACCGGAGAACATATCCTTGCTGTCCGCATTGAAGTAGATCTGCTGATCCCCTTCCGATGCGAAATAGAGAGTGCCGTTATTAACCCAGGCATAGACATGAGACTGATGTGCGCCATTTACATAGCCGCATGCTGTGCCATAATAATTAATTGTGTATGTTTTTTTAGGACATTCGCCCCATTCCCACGTTTCTCCATCATGTCCATTCAAATCCCAGTAAGAGGCACCGCATGCGTCGCAAACGCACCCTGCAGCCCTAACTACACCAGAATGTTTACCATGCTCCTCAACAGTTCTCGCTACTCTAGTATAACAACCGCCAGATTTCTGAAACGTGGCATTATCCGCATTAGACGGGCTGGTTTTACCATCTGGAGATGTATGATAATGCCTTGCTCCGACGTCTGCTACACCTGCACCCGGCTTATTCACGATTGAAGTAAACACGACCGACTTTACCGCCGCGGGATCAACAATGCTCCGGATATCCTGCTGGAACTGCGCGCCTGTTTCAAAGTACGCCTTTCCTGCCGCGGGAGCTCTGCGGATTCGCGACGGAATCATCTGTCTCGCTCTTTGAAGGCGGATGATTGCCGAGAAATTCGCAAGTCCTGCCATGAGCGTATAATGCTCATCAAGGACCGGTTCCGCGGATACTTCACTGCTCTTTGCGGAGTCCATGTCATAGTGCCAGCCTTTGACAGGCACTTCCACGACGCCCTTCTTTGTCGAAGCACGCAGTTTTCCGGGAAGCAGGGAAAGGTTGCTCTCGTCAAGCAGGCCCTTACTTTCACTTACTTCCACGGTTACCGGCTCGTTCTTCCATCCGGTAATTTCTGTTATATCAGAGGATGGCGTATTTGTTTCTTCCGCTTCTTCCTCTGTTGTCCCTTCCGAAGACTCTGTCTTTTTCTGAATCAGATCGCCCGGCGTAAGCAAAGACGCACCGTCATCAGAATAATCCGAAGCCTCGGAACGCGTTTCATCCTGCGACGCAGCCATGACTCCGAGACTGCCCGAAGGGACAATCATGGACACAGCCAGCATCAGCGATAGAAACGCTGTACCTAAGTGTCTTCCTTTCTTCTTCATAATCCACCTCACAAACTATTTCGGTTTTTCCTGCGGGCGACCAAGGATTCCCGTAGGTAAAACCAATAATAAAGACCCTCTTTCTTAGTATGGAGAAACAGAAATGCACATTATGAAAAAAGCCGCCCGGAGAACCGGGCAGCTTATGCCGCATAAACAAAAGTTTGTGCGACTACGAAAGGAGATAATAATGAGATGACGGGGCTTTTGTGGTCGTACGGGCGAATTGTATTTTTACAATCCGCCTACACGACAGGTTTCGGAGCCCCGGAACCGGCTTTAGAATGTTTCCGCGGCAGCATCTTCTGCCGTGATGGAGCGCATCTTGTTAAGGTCCAGACCGCCCTGCTTATTGATAAATCCGCTGATGTCCTTATTCGCGTGGATAAAGGTAATTCTTACCCTGCCGTCTTTCCCTGTGTACTTGATTACGATGCTGACGTCCGGACGCGCCTTGATTGCATTCACGACATCTTTGGTAAGCGTGTCATACGGCGAAGCAATGAGATACACCGCTCCGTTTTTCTTTGCCATCAGAATCTTCTGCGCAGCACCAATGCTCATGAGCGAATAGTCGTTCTTTACATTCTGAACGGATGCCATCACCGGAGTATTCTTAAACAGGTCCGCAATTTTTCCGGAAGGAATGCCGGCTCCGCGAAGGAAACTCTTCAGCATACTGGAGAAGTAATCAACCTGTTCACCTGCTGCAAAAGACGCATTGTTCGACGAATGGCTGACCGTCGTATACGAAGTTTCTACGGCTTTTGGTCTTTCCGGCAGCGCCATCATCAATGCTTCCAGCGCACGGATCTTGTCACGGAAACGGTTCAGGTATTCGTATCTCGGGTTCGTAACAGGTGCGCTGTGCAGGCTCTCGTACGAAAGGCTCATTGCCTCGGAAAGCTTTGCCTTTGCTTCCTCATCTTTTGCTGCCGCTTCCTTCAATGCCTCAAACGCGGCATCCCTC
>OCTW011556029.1_pt1 | contig 33511 bp, 24 predicted proteins | sample 1539671 | NCBI WGS metagenome assembly OCTW01 (sample SAMN02144230, study PRJEB22623) | gut metagenome | biome: sheep rumen | host: Ovis aries | place: New Zealand
CGTTGCGAACAACGATACGGTTACCGTAAACGGCGGAACGTTCAACGTAACGAACGGCGTGGGCATTCTCGCGAGAAGCGGAAATACCACGGTGGGCGAGAGAGTCGTGTTCAACGTAACGGGTAACGGCGCGACCGGTAAGGTCGGCGACAGCAAAGTAAACGTACCCTCCGGCGCGGTCCTCGTAATCGACTATGCGGCGAACTATCCGGGCGGCGATCCGACCCTCGTAAACAACACGGCGAACGCCGTATATACCGTCGTCGGCTCCGCTCAGGAGCTGAACGCGGCGAGCGGGAACGTAGTTCTCGACGCGAATATTACGCTGGATCGCGAGATCTTGGTTGCTACGGACTTAGCTATCAATCTGAACGGACACACCATCACCTCTGCGGCAACCGCTGCGGCATTCAAGGTTATGGGCGGCACCCTTACCCTGAACGGCAACGGTAAGGTCACGGGCAACAACAGCGCTTATAAGACCATCTACTTCATGGGGTCCACCGATCAGTCCGCTGAGAATTACAGCGTGCTGAACGTGGGCAGCGGCGTTGAGGTCGAAAGCGTCAACGGTTATGCGATCATGGTCAGCTCGAACGGCGGGAAGGCCTATGGCGTCGTTGCGAACATCGCGGGTACCGTAAAAGGTTACTACGGCGCTTTGTATACCAACGGCTCTGTAGCGCAGTATGAGGGCGACGTGGTAAACGGCGAAGCAATTGCATCTATCGCCACCTTCAACGTGGAAGGCACCGCGGTCCTTTCTGCCGAAGATAGCGAATGCGCGGCAGTATATGCGGCAGGATTTGCTAAGTGGAATATCGCAAGCGGCGCGTCTGTCACCGGTGCTTCCGCGATCTATATCAAGAGCGGTTACCTTACCGTTGCGGACGGTGCGATCCTTAATGCGACGATGGAGACCTATTCCCCGTATCACAATAACGGCAACGGTGCTGACGTGACCGGCGACGGCATCACGATCGACAACACCTATTATCCCGGTGGCAACCCCGTGGTGAACCTCGGCTCCGATCTTGAGAGCACGATCACCGTTGCGGCGGAGGGCGCCAAGAAGGTCGCGGTCTATTGGTACGTCACGACCGAGGCTCGTCTCAGAGAGGCGCTTGCCGTAGGCGGTGAGGTCATTCTCGGTAGCGATATCACCGTTACCGGTGCGACCGCAGCCGACAGACTCACGATTACGGCTGACACGACGCTTGATCTTAACGGTCATACGCTTAAATCCGCAGATGGTCTTGAGTCTAGCTCCAACTGGTCCACGCTGTGGGTAAACGGCGGCGCGGTGGCGAACATTATGAACGGTACGATCGGTTCTTGCTATGATACGGACGGAACGACCGACGCGCCTTACGGCATTACGGTCGGCGTAAAGGGCGGCACTGCAGGCACGGTTAATTTAACAAACGTTAGCGTGAACGGCGGCTGTTCGGCTGTGTACGTTATCCTCGGCGAGGCAAACGTGTATGGCGGAAGCTATGAAGCATCCCCGTATAACGGCGATTGCAGATACCTGCTCAACTGCTGGGATACGAACTACAAAGCGGGAACGGCGAATATACACGTTTATGGCGGAACGTTTGTAGACCACAACCCGGCAGGCAATGCGTCCGAGGGCGACAACACCGACTATGTTGCCGCCGGATACGAAGTCACCGAAAACAACGGCGTTTATACGGTCAGTAAGATCGCCGAATAAAAACGGTGAATAAGGAATAGTATGACAAAGCGTACTTTCGGCATTTGTATATTGCTTATCGCGATCCTGCTCTGCGCGGCTCTTCCCGCGCAGGCAGCTTTTGCCGAAGTGACTCCCGTTCTTTTGCTTTCGGGCAAGACGGAAGGAAACGAGATAGAAGTAACCGTAGCTTTGAGAAATAACGAAGGCATTGCGGCAATGCTTTTAAATCTCGAATACGATAGAGAAAAACTATCGCTTATCGACTGTTCGAGAGAACAAGCGCTTTCGACGCTTGATCTTGTCAGCAGTGGAAATTATGACGTTTACCCTTACGTTTTAACCTGGTCGGGTGACGATAATGACGCTTCGAACGGCAAACTTATGACGTTCCGGTTCGCGAAAAAACAAGGCGCGGACGGAGAAGCGTTCGTAAGATTTTCTTACGTAAGGAATCGTGACGTCAATTATTATGAAAACGGAGAACTGAAAACCCGTAACCTTTTGACGGATTCTATGAAGATCGATCTCAGCTCCGGCGAGACGACCGTTGTTGCTCCGGACGCGTCGGAAGAAACGTCCGAAACGGAGAAAAAAGGAAAAACGGGTTTGGTTGTCGGACTTGCCCTGGGCGGTACGATCGGCATCGTGCTTATTGTCGGAATCCCTTGGCTTTTGGTAAAAAGGAAAAGATCGTAAAATGGTGAAAACGACGCGGTTACAAAGGAACGTGAAGTGGATACTGCCTATCTTGGCGGTACTCTTTGCTTGCATTTTGATTTCTGCGTTGTGCATACCTTCTTTTGCCCTTGCGGAAAGCGAGCCTGTTCAGATCACTCTCGGCGAGAAAACCGTTCACCGCGGTCAAACTTTCTCTTTGGATATAAACGTTACCGAGAATACGGGGCTTGTTTCCATGAAACTTTCGGTGGATTACGATCCGAACGCCATGACGCTCATCGGCGTCAATCGCGGTTCGGGCTTGCCTTCCATGACGATGACGACGACCAACCTTGAAACCGATCTCGGTTATGCGACTCGTCCTTTCGTTATTTTCTTTGACGCCGTTCATCCGACGACGGAAACGGGAACGGTCGCGGAACTTATTTTCGAATCGAATATCGAGGCGCCGATCGGCGATTACGTTGTTTCCTTGCAGTATGACGAAGGAAATACGAACAGCGATTATAAGAAGCCCGTCGCTCTCGGGATCCAAAACGGAACGGTCCATTTGATCGCAGGCGAATATTCGGCGCGTTACGTGGATTGGGACGGAACCGTCCTTTACGAAAAGGATTATAACGACGGAGACGTTCCTTCGTACGTGGGAGTGGATCCTGCGAGAGCGGAAGACGATTGTTACAGTTACGACTTTGTCGGTTGGAAGGGCGACGTTTCGGATGAGATAAACGTTTTGCAATACAGGGCGAATTATGCCGCCACTGCGAAAATCTATACGGTGGTTTATTACGTGGACGGCTTTAACGGCCAGCCGAACGACTCCATAGACGAAGAGGACTTCTATCTGGCGGAGGAAAATGCGTACGGGTCGAGCGTCAATTTGGATTACGTTCCCAAACGCATGAATTATACGTTCGTCGGTTGGTTTGCGGATGAAAAATTTTCTCAGCCCATCGTTGGCTTAACGATGCCGGCAAGAGACGTTCGCGTGTATGGATATATGCGCTATAACGTTCGCGTTTCGGATATTCCGAAGATCCGCTTGACGTATTCGGAGATCAGCGATAAGGAGATTCGCGTGGACGCGCATATGACGTATAACCCGGGTATAAACGGAATGGTTTTGACCCTTTCCTACGATCGCGAATCGGTTTCTTTCGTTCGCTTTACGCGCGGTACATCGCTCTCCGAAATGCAATTCGCTACCACGAATCTTGACGGCGGATTGAACCAAGAGAACTTCAAGTTCTATTGGGAAAGCGCGAAAAACAGCACCGAAACCGGTTTGATCCTGTCGATGGTGTTCGACGTATCGAACTGCGAAACGGGCATTTATCCCGTTACCTTTACTTATGACGAAACCACGGACGCCACATATTTGAACGGCGTCGGCGAAATATGGTACACCCGTCTTGACATCGTGGGAACTTCGCTCCCCGTCGGCGAGAGGTATCACTGGAACGAACCCGTCGGCGAGATTACGATCGACGTTACCAGCGAGGACGGAAAGCCGCTCGACGTGGAACTGAAAGTTGAGAAAGCAAAGGTCGCTGTCGCGGAGGAATCGTTAGCGAGACTCAAAAACCAAGATTTGGAAATTAAGAATATGTACAGCATCAACCTGATGCGCGGCGGTGAGGTCGTAACGAGCGATTCGGATCTGCGCATCGCGATCGGGTTGACGCAAGAAGAAATCGATTCGCGGCATTTATCGCTCTTTTACGTTGACGGAAACGGAAAACTCGTTGAGTACGACTTCTCCGTGGAAGACGACGCGGCGGTGTTTCATATGCGCAATATCGAGTATTGGGTACTCGCGGGAGACGTGGTAAAGGCAGAACCGATCGCGGATAGGGCTTGGAGCCCCGAAGCGATCCGTACGGTTTTGTTCCCCAGCTTGCTCTCCGTTACGGTTCTTGCCTACGCGATCCTTTTGCTGGCAAAGAACAGCAAAAACAAAGAAAAAACCAATGGCTCCAATGGAAAAGGAGGTAATAAACAATGATCTTATTGGCTGATGGCGGCATTTTGTCAAAGCTCGCGTGCGAAAGTACGGATTGTTTGAGTTATATCATTTCGTTGCTTGATATACTGACGGTTTTGTATTTAGCGTACTGCGCCAGCTTCCGAGTAAATAAAGGCGTTCGTATCTTCGGCTGGATATGGGCGGCGGTCGTGATCGCGGGAACGGTTACGATCGTGGCGTTGCATACCTGCTTGTTTACGCTCGTATCCGCGCTCTTTACCGCGCTCGTTTTAATGGCGCTCTTCGGCGTTACCTTCGAAGACATCGCCAATAAAAACAAAAAGGGCGAGGAAGAAGAGAAGAAGGAAGAGAAGCAGGCGGCTCCCTTCGTTTGCCCCTTGCTTCAATGCGGTTGCGTAGGCGTGAGAGAACCCGTTCAGGCGGTGCAACCCGCCTCTCCGGCTCCCGTACAAGAAGAGGTTGCGGCGGCAAAAGAGGAAGAACCGCTCAGTTTGAAGGACAGCTTGGCGATGGCAAAGCAAGTCCTAAACGCGTCCGCGGTCGTAAATAAAAAGTACGTTGCGAATTATTTGAAGGAAACCTTCGGCGACGGGGTAGAGGTCAATATGCGCGGCAATTATACCAAAACGAGCTTGCCTCTTGCGGATACGCATTACGCCGTTTCAAAAGACGGGAAGAAGTGCTTTGTTTACGTTTATGAGACGGACGCCGCCGTTGTTCTTTTGCTTCGCTTAACGGAGGCGTATGCAAGCAGTATTCGCGCGAGCGGTCACAAGATCGTGCGCTCCGCTTTCCCGAAATCCAAGGATAGCTGGTACAGCATCATTGTAGACGACAGCTATACCGAGACCGATATTCAGGAAATATTGACGGACGCTTGCAATATGGGAAAAGAATAATTTTCAGCAGGAATTCGGAAAAAGGGAGAATCGAGACTTCGACTCTCCCTTTTTTGTAAGTGAAAACCACCGGATAGTCCGGTGGTTCAAAAGAGGTTTACCGATGAGTGGAAAATTTTCTCCTGTGTTAAAATGGATTTGTAACCTAACTTTCATAAAAACACAGGAGGAAATTTTATGAATAATGACACAAACAGTTTAGCACACACGACGTGGAATTGCAAATATCACATAGTTTTCGCACCGAAGTATAGACGAAAAGTATTCTTTGGACAAAAGAGACTTGAAATTGGTGCAATGCTACGTTCGTTGTGTGAATGGAAAGGCGTGGAAATTATAGAGGCAGAGGTATGCCCGGATCACGTACACATGTTGGTTTCAATACCACCCAAACTCAGTGTGAGCGGATTTATGGGGTACTTAAAAGGGAAAAGCAGCATCCTAATATACCAGAAATACGCGAACATGAAGTTCAAAAACAGGAACAGGGAATTTTGGTGTAGAGGGTATTACGTAGATACCGTAGGAAAGAACAAAAAAGCGATAGCGGAATACATCGCGAATCAGTTAAAAGAAGATAAAGAAATGGAACAGATGACGGTATTTGAAATAACCGATCCGTTCAAGAAGTAGTCTCGATTCGCGATAGGCAAGTTAGGCTACAGCACGATTTCGTGCCGCCTATGAAGGAGGGTTTTACCCGTTATATGAAAAACCACCGGGTGCACCGGTGGATTTTTATTGTAATTGCTTTTTCGGGGTGAGAAGGGCGGCGGATCTTGCCGCTCTTCGTCAATGGGGAAATTATTTAATTTTTTCGCCGAGCTTTCCGTCTTTTCCGAGGGTCCGGTAAAATCGTTTTCCGTTCGGTAAAAGGCGAACGCTCGTAACGGTTTCGTTCTCGTTCGACGCGTCGAGGAGGGATTCGCCGAGAGGAACGGAGGGAGAAGCGCTTCCCTCGAAGAGCATCGATCCTCTTTCGTAAGCGAGCGCGACGTTTTCGAGATCGTCACCCGCCTTATGCGGTAAGAATGCGTACTCGATCAGGTGCTTGCCTCTGTCTGCGGTGGAATCGGGAACTTTCGCGAAATCCGCGCCGTAAGGCGAGGTAAGAAGCGTCAGTCGAATTCTGCTGTTTAAAGCGTCGTAACCGTGTTTGGAACGGTTCAAAAGAGCGAAAGAGTATCCGTCTTCTCCTTCGAGGTCGCCGTACGTGAGCGCGGGTACTTCGAATCTCGCTTTTTCGTAAGGGGTGTCTCTCTTGACCGGGCGTTCGAGTCTGCCGAAGGGAACTTTATAGAACGCGCGCGGGTTTTGGACGTTGGTCTCCGCCGAGAGTTTGAGATCTTTGCCGTTCTCCCACCAATCGGCGAAGAGTACGCAACGGATCATCGGATCGTTTTTATAGAAGATGAAGTCCTGCGTTAAGAAGCTGGTCGGGAAGTCGATCGCAGGGGTATGCCAGAGGTAGGTTCCGTAATACGGTTTTTTCTCCGTCCAAATGCCGAAGGAATATTTCGCTCTGACGACGGCGCGGATCGGGCCTTGCTCGATCACTTCGAAGTCAAAGCACTTTGCGTCCCATTCTTTTCCGGTCAAGCCGAAGTTCCAAGAGTCGTAATCGCGGCTCTTCGTATCTTCCAAAATCTTAAAGTTTCCGATCTGACCGCCCGAGAATTCTTTTCCGTCGTAAAGAAGGGAAGTGATCGCGCCCTTTTTTGCGTCGAACGTTACTTTCAAAGCGCCGTTTTCGATCTTGTTCCCGCAAACGGAAACCGCATTTTCAGGTTCTCCGTCCGTAAAGGTCAGTTTGGTAAAAGAATAGGGCTTAACGTTATCTAAGTAGATCGCGGTTTTGCCGTCGTACGTTTTTTGATAGGGGTATTTGTTTCCGAGCGTATCCGAGACGTAACCTGCGTTTTTCTCGGGCGCCGCGTCGATTACGACGGGGATATTCGCCGAAACCGAAACGGGATTATAAAGATAGATCGCGTCGCCGAGCCCCAGCGCTTTTTTCGAAACTTCTCCGTTGGCGGCGGCGATGAGGGCGAAGGCCTCGTCGAAGTCCTCGTAAAGATCGAGATAAACTTTCAGCATCGACGTTCCGGCAAGGATATCGTGGAATTGCGCGAAAAGCTCTTTCTCCCACGCTTTCGTAAGGTCGTAATACTGACCCGTTGCCGCCTGCAAACTTTCCGCGTTCAAAAGCGCGCGCTCGCATTCGCGGTTCAAATACTTGGTCTTTGCCTGAACGGTAAAGGTTTTTTGATGGGTTTCCAAGAAAAGCTCGTTCTTGACCGTCGGGAGAGTGGAAAGATCTTCGGTAGAAGTTAAAACGTTATAGAATTCCGTCATACCGCAGAATTTGATATTCGGAAACACGGTTTGCTTTTTCAGCTCGTCGAGCCTGTCCATCATAACGGGGAGGGGACCGCCGCCGTGATTGCCGTAGCCCCAAAGAATGGGGATATGATAGAAGCCGTCCGTCATATGATGGATGCGCACGATCTTGGAAAGCTCGTCGATCTCGATGTGGTTGGAGTGTCCGGGATATTCGTGTAAGGTCAGGATCTTGCTTCCGTCGTCTCCTTCCCACCAAAAATGGATATAAGGGAAGAGATTGTATTCGTTGTAGCGCAGTTTTTGCGTAACGAAATAATTCAGTCCCGCTTTCTTTAAGATCTTCGGAAGCCCGGCATTAAATCCGAACGCGTCGATATTCACCGCGCAAGTCGCCGTTTTCCCGCAAGTGGCAAGGGAAGCTCTGCGCCCGTTTTCAAGCTGACGGAACCAGCTTTCTTCACCCACGCATTGCCCGTCCGTTTCGCACCACATTCCGCCTTGCGGTTCGAACTGACCGCGATCCACGGCGGCTTTGATCTTCTTCCAAAACTCGGGATATTTTTCCTTCATATCGCGCCAAAGGACGGACGAGGTTTCGACGTACACGTACTCGGGGTTCCTTTCCATCAGTTGCAGCTGGGTTTCGAAGGTTCCTTTCATACATTCGATGGTTTCGGGATATCTCCATTTCCAAGCAAGGTCGATATGCGAGTGCCCCATGAAATAGAGGGTAAATCTCTTCGCGTAATCCGCGACCGGTTTCAGCATTTCGAGCGCCGGTTCGATCTCGTCCAAGATCGTGTCGTTCAAAAGAGCGGCGCGGGCAAAGTTCGCCGTTTTTATAAGACAATCGGAGAACGCGCTTCTTTCTTCTTCCGTCAGTTTGGATTTGTTTATATCCACTTCGCCTTGCACATACAGGTTTTCGCGCCTGTTGGACTTTGCCATGAGATGGCAACCCGCGCGAAGGGAGCGCGCGAGATTCGCGATTTTTTCATTCGCGTCTTTCAATCCTTTGAGATAGTAACGCGTCGTAAGATCGGAAACGGGGTTTTTGTTCGGGCTGTCTATGCGAACGAACACGCTGTGATCTTTTCCGTCCGGCGAGGCGCCGAGATCGAAATGTCCGCCCATATAGGTGTAAAGCTCAACGGGGTGATCGTCGCAATAAATATCGAGATCGAGCTCCGTGTAGTAGGTAAAACCGTAATTACCGAAATCTTTTCGATCGAAAAATTTGCTGATATACGGCAGAGAAAGATCCGCCATCATCCAGCCCGTTTTCATATTCTTCGGATCCTTGACCGTGGGGTCGAAGAGTGGGAAAGAGCGCATCTTTTCCGGAGAGGGAAGGGGCTCTTCTTCGCTGCCGTCCCAACCGTAATAACTTGTAAGAACAGGGAAAGCCGTGTCTTCCAAACATCTCGCAAAATCCAAAACGTCGCTTGTCGTTTTGCATTCGTTTTCGCGGTAATAAGAAAGCGGCTTGAAATGTGCGTTTTCGGGTTTCATTGAAACTGACCTCCACTTTTTTCGCGTGCCGTTAGGCAAGGTTTTTCGAAAGAATGCGTTTTTTCGAAATTTCGTCGCTTGATATTATATAGTTTGCGGCGGATCGTGTCAATAAAAAAAGACGCGGGGACTAAGCTGCGGCGAAGAGAAAAGGAAATGATAATACGAATTGACTTATCGCGCGCTTCGGGTTTATAATACTTCCGATTTCATAACGTCAAGATAAGGAGCAAATCAATGAAAAAACGGTTATCCATCCATCCCGACGCGCTGTACGACTCGGAATACGTCGAAACGATTCTCGAAACGGACGATTATCTCTCCCCGGAGCTTACGCTGAAAGGAGAATATAAGGGAGAAAAAGGCGTTATTGTAATTACGGCTTCCGGCAGAGCGATCATCATCGAGAATTGTTTTAATAATACCCTTCGTCTTAGGCTGACCAAACCCGGCGAGACCTTGGATCGGACGGTTACGGAGCGCCTCGGACTGATCCGAACGGATTGGGAAGCTCTCCCTTTCGACTACAAACTCGAAAATGGGGTGATTACTTTCTCGAACGATCGATTGACCTTATCGTTTGATATGAAATCGAACGAGTTCGAATTCCGCTCGGCGGAGGGAAAGACCCTATTGAAAACCAAAAACGGCGGTGCAAGATTCTCGAATGAGGCGGCGGAGTATTCGGGAATGAGAAGTTATACCGAGTTCGAACGCATCGGAAACGAACGTTATTCCGGCTTCGGCGCACGTATTTTCAAGGTGGACAGAACGGGCGAATCCGCGGACATTTTCGCGGAGAAAGGCGGCGCGAAAGTCGGCGATTACGGAGGCTTTCCCATTCCTTATTTCATCAGTTCGGCCGGCTATGGATTCTTCTTTAATAATCCTTGGCCGCACGTTTACTTTGACATGGCGAAAACCCTTCCGAACGAATGGTTTTTGAGCGCGCCCGGCGGAGACTACGATATTTTCGTTTTTTGCGGAAACACTTCGGAGATCACGAAAAGTTACGCGAAGATCGTGGGAACGAACCAATTCCCTCAAAAATGGTTGATGGGATATTGGTGCAGTAGTTTGAGTTTTGAACGAGCGCAAGGCGCGATCGACGATACGTCTCGTATGCGGCGCGAAGGATATCCCTGCGACGCCATTGTGATCGACGGACCTTGGCGCGGCGGCGTAAATTTTATAAAAGATTACGCTTCGGGCTGGGGCTATCCTTCGGACGACTATAATTGGCACCCCGATTTCGGCGACGGCCCCGGAATGATCCGGAAGCTGAAAAAAGAGAATATCAAAACGGTTTTGCATATCAATTCCTGCGCGTTTAAGCCTTCAACGGCGATCCCGGCGATCGCGCAAGGACTGCTTCGTCAGGTCAAAACCGAAACGGTTCCGGACGTGGCGACGGAGCGAGGGGTCGAATATTATAAAACGTTCTTGCTTCCTCGTATAAAGGACGGAGTCACGGAATGGTGGACGGATCACTCCGATCGCGTCAGCGGCGAGATCTTACCGGGGATCCCTTCGAGGAACCTGTTCGGTGCGATGTGGAATCGAGTGATCTCCGAGATCATGGCGGAAAACGGCGTTCGAAATCATATGGCTTTGTCTCGCGGCGGCGGCATTGGCAGTCAGCGTTATGCTTTGCCTTGGGCGGGTGACACGCAATTCGGAATTCATCGCTTTAAGGAAGATATTTGGTATATCATAAACGCCGGTATGGCAGGGTTTACCCTTTGCGGTTACGATCTCGGCGGATTTATGCGAGGAGCGGGGGTGGAAACGCCGCCGGATGAAATGCAATTCGAGATCAATAACATTGCAAGGCGCTTCTGCCAAAGTTTGATCTTTTGCCCGATGCCGAGAATGCATAACGGCGAAAATTCAAGTGCAAAATGGCCATGGAACTGCCCGAAAGAAACGAGAGAATTGTATTTGGATTGCTTGAAGTATCGATATAGATTGATCCCCACGGTGTACTCGTATGCCATACACGGCTCGGAAAGCGGCGAGCCGATCATTCGCCCGCTATTCTATAATCATATGGAAGACGCCAAACTTTACGCGGTGGACGATGAGTTCTATCTCGGAGAGTATATCCTCGTTGCGCCCGTAACGGAGAAAGACGCGCTTACTCGCAAAGTCTATCTTCCCGAAGGAGAGTGGGTGGATATTTGGACAAAAAAGCGTTTTTCCGGCGATCAAACGATCGAATGCGAGACTCCGATGTTTAAAAAAGAAGGGCTTCCGATGTTCGTTAAGGTCGGTGGCGGCGTGGCATATCAAACGGATCGGTTGAGCCTGACGGAAGAGATCCCCGAAGAACTGACTGTCGAACTGTACGCAGACTTGTACGCCGAATTGACGCTTCGCGAAGGAGAAACCGTTACGAACCGTTTCTCTTGTAAAAAAACGAGCGATGGCTTTTGCGTTTACGCGGAGAATAGCAGCGACGTTACGCGTAAGTATTCGATTAAGATCTATTGCGCCGATAAAACGCTTGCGGTAGAAGAAAGCTTTTTGGCGGGGGAGGCGCGAACGATCGAAGTTCGATGATCTTTTTTTCGATCCGAGAATAAAAATCCACATGCCGCGGCGTGTGGATTTTTATGATACGGAACTGTTTATTTCGAAAAAACGGCGCGGACGTTTTTTTAATGCGTTCGCGCCGAATCGTTTTTATTCTGTGGCTTCGATCATTCCCATTCGATCGTGCCGGTGGGCTTCGGGGTCAAGTCGAAAGCAACGCGGTTTACGCCGGGAACTTCGTGCGTAATGCGATCGGTGATATGGGAGAGGAGAGAGAAGGGAATGTCCGCCACGGTTGCGGTCATCGCGTCCTTGGTGTTGATCGCGCGAAGAACGACGAGATAGCCTTCCGTCCTTTCGCCTTTCTCGTTTACGCCGACGCTCTTGAAATCGGGAACGACGGTAAAGTATTGCCAAACTTTGCCTTGGAGTCCGTTCGCCGCGAATTCCTCTCTGAGGATCGCGTCCGCTTCACGAACGACTTCGAGCCTTTCTCTCGTGATCGCGCCCACGCATCTTACGCCGAGGCCGGGGCCGGGGAAGGGCTGGCGATATACCATATTGTCGGGAAGACCGAGCGCTTTGCCTACGACGCGAACTTCGTCTTTAAACAAAAGTTTGACCGGTTCCACGAGCTCGAATTTGAGATCTTCGGGAAGGCCGCCCACGTTGTGGTGCGCCTTAACGCCTTTGCTCTCCAAAATATCGGGATAGATCGTTCCTTGCGCAAGGAAGGAGATCCCCGTCAGTTTTCTCGCTTCTTCTTCGAACACGCGGATAAATTCCGCGCCGATGATCTTTCTTTTGGTTTCGGGATCTTTTACGCCCGCGAGCTTATCGAGGAAACGATCCGCCGCGTCCACGTAAATGAGGTTCGCGTTCATTTCGTCGCGGAAAACCTTAATGACCTGCTCGGGTTCGCCTTTGCGGAGAAGTCCGTGGTTGACGTGTACGCAAACGAGGTTTTGACCGATCGCCTTGATGAGAAGGGCGGCTACGACCGAGCTATCCACGCCGCCGGAAAGGGCGAGAAGGACTTTTTTGTCTTTGACCTGTTCTTTGATCGCCGCGATCTGTTCCGCGATGAATTTTTCCGCGAGGGCGGGAGTAGTGATCCGTTCCATGGTTTCGGGACGTACGTTAGAGTTCATTTGTTTACCTCCTGAAGAAGATAAAAAAATTATAACACCCGAAAAAAAGCGCGGTCAACCGCCGCGCTCTTTCTTTTTTCAGGTGGATCAAAAAATATTTTTTTGAATCTTATAAAATGCGTTTATACGTATCTTTGCTAAATGAGATTCTCGGGGTTCAGACCTTGGAGCTCGGGGAGAAGGAAGCGCCCGTCCTTGCGGATCAAAACGCCGTCGAACCAGATCTCGCCTCCGCCGCATTCGGGAGTTTGGCAAAGAACGAGGTCCCAATGAACCGCGGAGGTGTTTCCGTTATACGCGTCGTCATAGCAGCAGCCGGGCGTAAAGTGGATCGAACCGGAGATCTTTTCGTCGAACAAAATATCGCCGATCGCTTTGTTGATATACGGATTGAGCCCGAAGGAGAATTCGCCCACGTAGCGCGCGCCTTCGTCCGTGTTAAAGATCTTGTTCGCTTCTTCCGTATGGTTCGCGGTGGCTTCCGTGATCTTTCCGTCTTTGAATACGAGGCGGACGTCTTCGAATTTGATCCCGTCCTCGATCGAAGGAACGTTATAATGGATAACGCCGTTTACGCTGTCTTTAACGGGCGCGGTGTAAACTTCGCCGTCGGGGATATTCCTCTCGCCCTTGCATTTTACCGCGCCGATGCCTTTGATGGAAAAGGTAAGGTCGGTATCCTTCGCAAGGATGCGGACTTTATCCGTTTTGTTCATCAGCTCTACGAGCGGGGTCATCGCCTCGCCCATTTTTTTGTAATCGAGGCAACAAACGTTAAAATAAAAATCTTCATACGCTTCGGTGCTCATTCCGGCAAGCTCGCTCATACCTTCGGTGGGGTAGCGCAAAATGACCCATTTGGTTTTCTTAACGCGCAGATCGTGGTGAACGGGATGCGCGTAAAACTTCGAATACGCTTGCATTGTCTCGCCGTTCGCGTCCGAAAGCTCGAAGCTGTTTTCCCCTCCGCGGATCCCGATATACGCTTGCATATCGCGCATTTTCATTTCGTCGTATTTTGCCATACGGCGGAATAGCTCTTCGCTTCCGCCCTTCATGATCTCGCGCTTGATTTTATTATCCCCAAGCGATACAAACGGATATCCGCCCGCCGCATATACTTCTTTTACCAGAAGATTTACGAACTGATAGGGGACGCCCGACGCCTCGATAAGAACGTTCTCGCCTTTTTGCACTTCGCAAGAATAGTTGACCAAATTTTTCGCTAAGATCTTTTGCCTTTCGTCTGAAATCATAGAACACTCCTCCTCTTGATTTTTATCGCGCACGGGCATAGTTATGCGTATCCTTATTATAATAGACCGAAAAAACTTAGGCAAGCGAAATTCGGACGGAGAGGCTTTGTCGGAAAATTTTTATAAGGACGCGAAAAAGCTTTTCTCTCGCCGCAAAATACGGCTAAACGTTTGCCAAGCCGTAAAAACGCGTGATATAATACTCGCAGTGAAATTATCTTGGAGGTAGTTATGGCTTTAGTTACTTCGACCGAAATGTTCAAGAAAGCGTACGACGGCGGTTATGCGATCGGTGCTTTCAACGTTAACAATATGGAAATCGTGCAAGGCATTACCGAGGCTTGCAAAGAGGAGAAAGCTCCCGTTATTCTGCAAGTCAGCAAGGGCGCCCGCGCTTATGCGAACCACACGTATCTCGTAAAGCTCGTAGAGGCGGCGGTGATCGAATGCCCCGAGATCCCCATCGTTCTTCATTTGGATCACGGCCCCGATTTCGAAACTTGCAAATCCTGCATCGACGGCGGCTTTACTTCCGTTATGATCGACGGATCGGCTCATTCCTTCGAGGATAACATCGCCGTAACGAAGAAAGTCGTTGAGTACGCTCATGCGCACGGCGTCGTCGTGGAAGGCGAGCTCGGAACTCTCGCCGGCATTGAAGACGAAGTCAGCCACGCGGTCGGTTCTTATACCCGCCCCGAAGAAGTGGAAGAGTTCGTCGAGAAGACCGGAGTGGATAGCCTCGCGATCGCGATCGGAACGTCCCACGGCGCTTATAAGTTCAAACCCGAACAATGTACGGTAAACGAGAAAGGCATCTTGGTCCCCCCTGCGCTTCGCTTCGATATTTTGAAAGAAGTCAGCCGCAGGCTCCCCGGATTCCCCATCGTTCTTCACGGTTCCTCTTCCGTTCCCCAAGAGTACGTTAAGATGGTAAACGATCACGGCGGCAAAATGCCGAACGCGATCGGCGTTCCCGAAGAGCAGCTCCGCGAAGCGGCGAGGCTTTCCGTTTGTAAGATCAATATCGATTCCGACTTGCGCCTCGCAATGACCGGAACGATCCGCGCTTTCTTTGACGAGCATCCCGACAAGTTCGATCCGCGCGAGTATTTGAAACCCGCCCGTGCGAACATCAAAGAGCTCGTCCGTCACAAGCTCAGAGACGTCCTCGGTTGCGCCGGTAAAGCGGAATAATCGGGATAAACGTATTTCATTTTGTAAATTATTTAATCGAAACTTAAATGGAGGTAGTTTTATGATTAAAGTAGGTATTAACGGTTTTGGTAGAATCGGCCGTCTCGTTTTCCGTGCGGCTTGCGGCAGAAGCGATATCCAAGTAGTCGGTATCAACGATCCTTTCATCGATCTCGACTATATGGCCTATATGCTTCGCTATGACAGCATCCACGGCAAATTCGAAGGCGAGATCTCGACCGACAAAGAGAACAATATGCTGATCGTAAACGGCAACAAGATCAAAGTCTTTGCGCAAATGGCTGCTGCCGATATCGATTGGAAGAGCTGCGGCGCGGAATATATCGCTGAAGCGACCGGTATCAACACGACCACCGAAAAGGCGTCCGCTCACTTTAACGGCGGCGCGAAGAAAGTCGTCATCACCGCTCCTTCTTCGGACGCTCCGATGTTCGTTTGCGGCGTTAACCTTGACAAGTATAACAAGGATATGAAGGTCGTTTCGAACGCTTCTTGCACCACGAACTGCCTCGCGCCCATCGCGAAAGTCATCAACGATAACTTCGGCCTCGTGGAAGGTCTTATGACCACCGTTCACTCCACCACCGCGACCCAAAAGACCGTTGACGGTCCTTCCAAGAAGGATTGGAGAGGCGGCAGAGCGGCTGCGGGCAACATCATTCCGTCTTCCACCGGCGCTGCGAAAGCGGTCGGCAAGGTCATCCCCGAACTCAACGGCAAATTGACCGGTATGAGCTTCCGCGTTCCGACCTTGGACGTTTCCGTTGTGGACCTTACCTGCCGTCTTGAAAAGCCCGCTACCTATGACGAGATCAAAGCTGCGATGAAGAAGGCTTCCGAGGGCGAACTCAAAGGCATTCTCGGCTACACCGAGGACGCGGTCGTTTCCACCGACTTCATCCATGACAGCAGAACCTCTATCTTCGACGCGGCTGCGGGTATCTCCCTGAACAGCAACTTCGTTAAGCTCGTTTCTTGGTATGACAACGAGTGGGGTTACAGCAACAAGGTGCTCGATCTCATCGCGCATATGAGCAAGGTGGACGCGTAATTTCGAATTTTTAGGAATCGCGTTCGGGCTAAACTCTTTTCAAGAGCGTTGCCCAAAGGAGGATTTATGGGTAAGATCAAACTCACCACCGTTCCTTTCCAAGGCACGGCGGAACAGGAAAAAGAATTGCGCGAAAAGCTCGCGGAAATCAAAAAACTTCCGGGAGCCCTTATGCCCGCGCTCCAAGCGGCTCAGGGCGTTTACGGATATCTCCCCGTTGAGGTGCAACAGATCGTGGCGGATGAGCTCGGCGTTCCTCTCGAAAAAGTATTCGGAGTTTCGACCTTCTATTCGCAATTTACCTTGAACCCTCGCGGAAAATATCAAATCTCCGTTTGCCTCGGAACCGCGTGTTACGTTAAAGGATCGGGCGATCTCATCAACGAGGTCAAGAACATCTTAAAGATCGACAACGACGAATGCACGCCGGACAGGAAGTTCTCTCTTCTCGAAACGCGCTGTATCGGTTGCTGCGGTCTCGCCCCCGTTCTCAGCGTAAACGACGAGGTGTACGGTAGGATCACGGCGAAAGACGTTGCCGGGATCCTTGCGAAATACTCCGCCTAACGGATCGTTTCGAAAAAAACCAAAAAAAGCGGCTTTGCGGTTTTGCAAAGCCGTTTTTATATGGAAACTTGTTTTGAGAGAAAAAGGAATCTGCTTCTTGGGAATTCTTTCCTCTTTTCTTAGCCTTTCCCCGTCCGCATTGACAATTGAATAGCGATCCCTTATAATAAACAAATAAACCGAAATTGCCCGATCCGTCTTTTTTTTATACAAGGAGCGACAATGAAAAAAAACTTTTTGAGAATTTTATGTTTTGTACTCGTTTCGTTTGCCTTTGCGCTCGTATTTACGGCGTGCAACCAAACGAACAAAGAACCGCAAACATTTACCGTTTCTTACGTAACGTCGGGTGCGCAGTTCCTTGGGAAAAGCGTGGCGGTGGAAGGAGACGAAACGGTAAAAGAGGGTGACGCCTTTTCTTTTACGGTTCGATTGTACGGAGGCTATCTTCCCGATAACCTGATCGTTCGCTTAGGATCGGAAAAAATCGATCCTGTTTCCGTTACGATGAGCGGCGGCACGGCGTACGGCTCCGATATTTCGGAGAGCTTGAACGCGGGCGAGCATATCGTTTGCGAATATATCGTCTCGGGCGTTCGCGAAAAGCCTTACGTGGGCATTACGGCAAACGGTCTTTCCCGCGCTCTTGTAACCCTTCCGATTATAGACGAAAACGATCACGCGGTCGGGTATCGCGTGGCGAAAGAGTATTATTTCAGCGAAGATTACGCGGCGATTCCCTATATGACGCTGGACGATTGCTGCGAAAGCGTCGTTTACTTCGAAGGAGAAGTTAAGTCGATCACGTTACCCTTCGGAGAACATTATTTTCTCCTTTGCGATTCTAAGGAGATCGGGGTCTATCGCGAGAGAGAAGAAGAGGAACTCGAATATTTCCCCTTATTGCAGGATCGTTTTGACTATTATGTCGAAGCGGGTAGCTTCGTGTATCTCGCGGGCAGGGCGAAAGCGGGAGATCGCGTCACCGTTCACGATCGCGCCTTGACTTACGACGAAGAAAACGAAGCGATCCGTCTCGCCGTATCGGAAGAATATGAGTATGCGGTTATGATCCCGCGCGATTTGACGGACGCTTCTTTGACCGTTTGGATCAAGGAAGAGGGCGCCGAACCGACCGAACAGGATGATAATGATCTCTCTTACGGATTGTTGAGCGCGGACGGACGCACGCATTGGTACGACGTTTCCGAATTCTCCGACGAGTGTTTCATTGAGCTTCCGTCTTACGCGGATCGCTGGGATTATTATCTTTCCGATGCGCCGGATAAAGATCGAAACGTAAAAGAAATCGAGCGTGTTGTATTAAACGGAAAAAATTGCCTTCACGTGCAAAAGAGCGATCTTCCGAACGGGGTCGCATTTCTTCGCTCGAAAGTAAAACCCGAGTTTACCGTAGCTGAAAGATCTTCGGAAGATCCGACCGCTTATTATATCTCTTTCCGCCTTAGTAAACCCACCGTTCAAAACGATTCGAATGTAACTTGGTTTTACGGCGCGGAACCTGTCTTTTACGCGAAAGGAGGATCGGCGGAAGAGAGCGTGTTCGTATTCGAAAACGGATATTTTTACGCGTACGTTTTTATGAAAGGCGTTGACTCCGTGATCTTGGAGTATTCCTCGTCGCCCGAGGGCGAGAAGCGAATGTCTTCACTGACTTATTCCGTCTATCGAAAAAGTTATAATAAAGAAAACTTCGAAACGGTCGGCGGCTATTCGGGTCGCGTCGTAACCGATTTTTCTTACGGCGATAGAGAGATGATCGAGATCCCTTGCGAAGGAAGCGTGACAGAATCGTATTTGGTCTCGTTTTCTATGATCCTCGAAGACTATACGGCGACAGGGTTTAACGTGGATTTCGAAAACTCGGATTTCGGCGAAGCGCAAGCTTACGTTTCGAATTTCGAAACCGAGACGAACGCCCACGGTATTTCTTTCTTGAAAAACGCGGATGAATGGGGCGAAAATGCCGTAATCGGCGTTAGTCGGGAACTCTATTTGGATCTTGTTGCGGGAGATAAAACGGTGCTGTACGTTGACGTTATGTGCGGCGATGAAGGCGTTCCCGCCGTCTTCTTCCCTTTGACGGACGTAACGGGAAGGCCGATCGAAGTTTATAAAAGCGAAGAAGGAAGTAAGGCGTTCGTTTTGCGTCTCGGAGAAGGATATTACGATTTCGAAAAGCCGCTTCGACTCGTCGTTACATATGAAGAGGAAGAAGAGGAACCGGAGTGGGATTGATCTTGCTTAGAAAAGCTCGAATTCGAGCGATAAAACGTAAACCGCGGCGCTTCTGCGTCGCGTTTTTTACAGATCGAGAGTTTCTCTCGCTTTTTCGATCCGGAAAGACATTCGGTTACAAATTTTTTACAATTACTTAAAGTTTGAATATATTTATTGCAAAAAAAGTCGCAATATGCTAAAATCAATTTTGAGCGTGCCTCGCGCGCGCGAGGAGCTATGAAACTTTCCGAACATCTTGTGGATCTTATGCAAAACGCAGTGGACGCCTGCGCGAAACACGTGTTGATTATGATCTCCGGCGCGGGAGACGCGATTTCTCTGACCGTGCAAGACGACGGAGAAGGGATCAAATCCTCGGAAGTGGAAAAGGCGATGCGCGGAGAAAAGGCGCCGCGCGGCAGAGGTCTTCTCCTTTTGAAAGAAGAAGCGGAAAGAAACGGCGGAAAATTCGCCTATTCGAGCGCAGGAAAAGGAACGTCGATCGAAGCGGAATTTCGCTTCCCCGAAATGGGAAAGATCGGAGACGCGCTCCTCGTCTTTTGGCAGGAGTTCGGCATTATGGATTTTACTCTGTCCATGACGTCGGATAAAGGCGTGTTCGTGTTCGATTCCCGTCTGATTTCCGAGAAATACGGAAGGAAAGACGACGTACAAACGATGGTCAAGGTCCGAAAGGACGTAAACTATGCCCAAACAAATCTTTATGGAGGAATTTGAAATGAAAAGCATCGCGGACATCAATGCAATTCGAGAGCAAATGAGATCGAAAGTTCTCATTCGCGACAACGCGAAAGACGGAGAGACGCACGTCTTCGTGGGTATGGGCACGAGCGGGCTGGAACACGGCGCCGTGGAAGTGTTTAACGCGTTTGTGGACGAAATCTCTTCCCGTTGCATTAAGAACGTCAGGATCTCCCGCACCGGATCGCTCGGAAAAAGCGAGATCGAACCCGTTGCCGAGGTCGCGCTTCCCGGAGAGGCGCCCGTGCGTTACGGCAATTTGACGCCCGATAAAGTAAAAGAAATCGTTGAAAATCACGTCGTCGGCGGAAAGCCGGTCTCGGCGTACGTCGTAAAGTAAGGAGGAAGCTATGTATAGAAGTCACATTTTGGTTTGCGGCGGTACCGGTTGCCATTCCAATAACAGCGCGAATATCCTGAAAGCGTTCCGTGAGGAACTCAAAAAGAACGGACTCGAAGCGGACGTCCAGACGGTGCAGACCGGTTGCTTCGGTCTTTGCGCGGTCGGCCCCGTCGTTATTATCTATCCCGAAGGCGCGTTTTACAGCTGCGTAAAAGTGGAAGACGTGCAAGAGATCGTTTCGGAACACCTCGTTAAAGGAAGGCTCGTCGAGCGCTTGCTTTATAAAGAGAAAGCTACGGGCGAGACCGTTAAAGCGCTTTCCGACACGAACTTTTACAAAAAGCAAACGCGCGTCGTTCTCCGTAACTGCGGCGTGATCGACCCCGAAAATATAGACGAATACATCGCGATGGACGGTTATCAAGCCTTGATCAAAGCATTGACCTCGATGCAACCGCAAGAAGTCATCGACGTCGTTCTCGATTCCGGGCTTCGCGGTCGCGGAGGCGCAGGCTTCCCCACCGGCAGGAAATGGCAATTTACGAGAAACGCCGTGGGCGACGAAAAGTACGTTGCCTGTAACGCGGACGAGGGCGACCCCGGCGCGTTTATGGATCGTTCCGTTCTCGAAGGCGATCCGCACGCGGTGATCGAAGCGATGGCGATCGCGGCTTATGCGATCGGCGCGAAGCAAGGTTACGTATATGTTCGCGCGGAGTACCCCATTGCGGTCAGAAGATTGCAGATCGCGATCGATCAAGCGAAGGAATACGGGCTTCTCGGCAAGAATATCCTCGGAACGGGATTCGATTTCGACCTTGAGATCCGCCTCGGCGCGGGCGCGTTCGTTTGCGGCGAAGAGACCGCTCTTATGACGAGTATCGAAGGAAACCGCGGCGAGCCGCGCGTTCGCCCGCCGTTCCCCGCGAACAAGGGCCTTTTCGCAAAGCCGACCGTTCTCAATAACGTTGAAACGTATGCGAACATCGCGCAGATCATTTTGAAGGGCGCGGATTGGTTCAAATCCATGGGAACGGAAAAGAGCAAGGGAACGAAAGTTTTCGCGCTCGGCGGTAAGATCGTAAATACCGGTCTCGTTGAGATCCCGATGGGAACGACTCTTCGCGAAGTCATCGAAGATATCGGCGGCGGCGTTCCGAACGGAAAGAAATTCAAGGCGGCGCAAACGGGCGGACCTTCGGGCGGCTGTATCCCGGCGGAACACTTCGATATCCCCATCGATTACGACAACTTGATCTCCATCGGCTCCATGATGGGATCGGGCGGTATGATCGTTATGGACGAGGATAACTGTATGGTCGATATCGCGAAGTTCTTCCTTACCTTTACGGTGGACGAGAGCTGCGGTAAATGTACCCCCTGCCGTATCGGAAACAAGAGACTTCTCGAATACCTCGATAAGATCACGAAGGGCACCGCAACGATGCAGGACCTCGAAGATATGGAGAAACTCTGCTACTATATCAAAGACAATTCGCTCTGCGGTCTCGGACAGACGGCTCCCAACCCCGTTCTTTCCACGCTCCGCTATTTCCGCGACGAGTACATCGCGCATATTCGCGATAAGAAGTGCCCCGCGGGCGTATGTAAGAGCCTTCTCCAATACAAAATAATCAAAGACAGCTGTATCGGTTGCGGCGCTTGCCAAAGAGCTTGCCCCGCGAGCGCGATCTCGCGCACCGATTATATCGCCCCCGGCAAAAAGCTCGCCGCGATGGAGATCGATCCGAACAAGTGCGTAAAATGCGGCGCTTGTATGGCAACTTGTAAGTTCAAGGCGATCATCAAGGAATAACGGAGGTAGAACGATGGAAACGAAAATGGTTAATTTGAAAATAAACGGAATCGGCGTTACCGTTCCCGAAGGCAGCACGATCTTGGAAGCGGCGCGCCAAGCGGGCATCAAAATCCCCACCCTTTGCTATTTGAAGGACATCAATAAGATCGGCGCGTGCCGCGTGTGCGTGGTCGAGGTCAAGGGCGCGAGAAGCCTCGTTGCCGCTTGCGTGTTCCCCGTCAGCGAAGGAATGGAAGTTACGACGAACTCCAAAAAGGTCATCGAAAGCCGCAAGACCACTCTCGAACTTCTGCTTTCCGATCACAAGAAAGAGTGTTTGAGCTGCGTCAGAAACAAAAACTGCGAATTGCAATCGTTGTCGCTCGAATACGGTTGCGACGAACATAAATACCAAGGCGCGAAATCCTCTTATCCGATCGACGATTCCACTCCGTATCTCGTTCGCGATAACGAAAAATGTATTCTTTGCCGTCGCTGCGTTGCGGCGTGTAAGGAATATCAATCGGTTGCCGTCATCGGCGCAAATGCGCGCGGATTCGACACGCACATCGGCTGTTCTTTCGAAAAGCCGCTTTCGAGCGTCGCTTGCGTGGGTTGCGGACAATGTATTGCCGTTTGCCCGACGGGCGCTTTGACCGAGAAGTCCGAGATCGATAACGTTCTCAACGCGCTTGCCGATCCGAATAAGTACGTGATCGTAGGAACGGCGCCGTCCGTCAGAGTAGGACTCGGCGAAGAGTTTAACAGTCCGATCGGAACGGAAGTCGAAGGCAAAATGGCGGCGGCTCTCAGAAGGATGGGATTCGATAACGTGTTCGACGTGGACTTCGCGGCGGATCTTACGATCATGGAAGAAGGCGCGGAGTTTATCCATCGCGTACAAAACGGCGGAACGCTTCCGATGATTACTTCCTGCTCGCCCGCTTGGATCAAGTTTATCGAGCATAACTATCCCGAAGAACTGTCGCACCTCTCCACCTGCAAATCGCCGCAACAAATGTTCGGCGCGATCGTAAAGACGTATTACGCGGAGAAGCTCGGCAAGGATCCCAAGGATCTTTACGTTGTTTCCGTTATGCCTTGCACCGCGAAAAAATTCGAGAAGACTCGTCCGGATCAAAATGCGGCGGGCGAAGGGATCCCCGATATCGACGCCGTTTTAACGACGCGCGAACTCGCCAAGATGATCAAGCGTATGGGTATTTTGTTTAACGAACTGCCCTCCGAAAAGTTCGACGATCCTCTCGGGATTTCGACGGGCGCCGGCGTTATCTTCGGCGTTACGGGCGGCGTTATGGAAGCGGCGCTCCGTACGGTTGCGGAAAAATTGACGGGCAAAGAGCTCCCCTCGGTGGACTTTACCGAAGTTCGCGGAACGAAGGGTATCAAGGAAGCGGAGTACGATATCGCCGGCATCAAAGTTAAGGTGGCGGTCGCTTCCGGGCTTGCGAACGCGCGCGTTTTGATGGATCAAATCAAAGAGGGTAAGAGCCCCTATCACTTTATCGAGATCATGAGCTGCCCGGGCGGCTGCGTAAACGGCGGCGGTCAACCGATCCGTACGGCGGAAGAGAGAAACAACGTGGATATCAAGGCGACCCGTGCGGCGAGCATTTACAAGCTCGACAAGTCGATGCAGTTCAGAAAGTCTCACGAGAACCCCGCGATCATCGAGCTTTACAAAGAATATCTCGGCGAACCGAACAGCCACAAGGCGCACCATATCTTGCATACTTCGTACGTTAAGAGAGGTTTGTAAGAAAGGAAAGGCTAATTTCGGCCTCAACGAACTTAAAAGGGGCGCGGTTTCGCGCCCCTTCGTAACAAAAGAAACTTTCTGCAGGAAAGTCGGTGAAAATCCGACGCTGCCCCCACAGAGGTGAAGGAAGAGTTAAGGCTCCTAAGTCCTAATGCTGCAGTCAGAATAAATATTTTTAGGGAGGGTAATCAAATGAATACAGTAAAGAAAATTTCATTAGTCTTTTTGGCAATCGCGATCTCTGTGGCAGCCGTCCTCGGTATGGTGGCTTGCAAACAAAGTGAGACGGTTAAAGATACCGAGATCATTCTCACGGTCGATTCGAGCGTAATGGCGGATATCGAAGGAAAGAGTTTGGTCGATTACATGGCGGCTTTGAAAGAGAAGAATAAACTCTCTTACGAAGGTTCGGTCAGCCAATATGGCTTATACGTCCAGTCCATTAACGGAAGAGAAGCCGATTCAAAGACCGAATGGTGGGCGCTTTACACGGATGACGCCGAATTCTCCAATGAAGCATACGGCACATACACGGCAAGCGACGGAGCGACTTATGCGATGGCATCGGTCGGCGCTTCGTCTGTTATGATTAAAGAAGGAAAGAAATACGTCTGGGTTATTCAATTGCTTTCATGAGAACCCGAGACATTTGTCTTGTAGCCATTTTGTCCGCGACCTTAACCGTGGGCAAAATGGCTTTATCTTTTATTGCGAACGTGGAAGTCGTGACCCTTCTTTTGACGGTCTATGCTTTGACGCTCCCGAGAAGCAGAGTTCTTCTTGCAACCTTTACCTTCATTGCGACGGAAGTTTTTATTTGGGGCGCGCATATTTGGATCCTAATGTATGTGATCCACTGGACTGCGCTCGTTCTCAGCGTTTCGCTTTTTAAGGGGAAATATGCGCCTATTTTTGCCATCATAACCGCGATTACTTTGACGGGACTGTATGGCGTTCAGACTACCTTTCTCGAAGTTCTGTTCTTAATGAATTTCAAAAAGATCGGGTTTATCAAGTGCTTTATGTTGCGTTACGGCACAGGGATCCCGTATTTTGTCACACACATTGTTTCCAATGCCTGCATTCTATCCGTTCTCGTGTATCCGATGTATCGTCTGATGCGGTCTCTGTTTAGTCGCTATTCCAAAGCCCCTCTGCAAAACGAAATCGCGAAAGAAGTCTCCGTTCGACAGGATCCGAGCGGAGCCTTGGATAAAGGCGCTCCAAAGGATCCGATCGGAGATCCGGATGCGAGTGATCGTCAGGACGGGAACCTTTCTTCCCAAGGCGAGAACGATCCTTCCGCTCCGCTGAGGAGCGATGGAGCTTCGAAAGATCCTCCGCGTGCGTAAACATCTCTTAAAACGACGATTTGTTTAAGGAAGCCTAAAGTTGACATATCTTTCGATGCGTGATACAATACTATAAAATAGCTACGGCGAATATTCAATAAACAGAGAGGTTATGCTATGAAATGGTGGGTAGGTCTTATTATCGCAGTTGCGGCAGTCGTCGTTTTGGTGTTGATCGTCAAGGCGCTTATCGACATGTATAACAAACTTGTCAGAGGCAGGGAGAAGGTCAAAAACGGTTGGTCGCAGATCGACGTTCAGCTTCGCCGCCGTTTTGATTTGATCCCGAACCTCGTTGAAACCGTAAAAGGATACGCGGCGCACGAAAAGGAAACCTTGGAAAAGGTTACGATGTGGCGCAGTCGCGTCAGCGCGGCAACCACGACCGAAGAGTCTATGGAAGCGAACGCAGGGCTTTCTTCCGCGCTCGGCAGGCTCCTCGTAACGATGGAAAAATATCCCGAGCTCAAGGCGAACGAAAACTTTTTGAGATTGCAAACCGAGCTGACCGAGATCGAGAACAAGATCGCGTTTTCCAGGCAGTTCTATAACGATACCGTTCAGAAATACAACGTTCTCGTTAAGCAATTTCCCTCGAATATCATCGCGTCGATGTTCAAATTCAAAGAGGAAAAATTCTTCGAAGTGGACGAATCCGTTCGCGAAACCGTTCCGCAGGTCAAGTTTTAATGAAAAGAAACGAACTTTTACGTCAAAAAAAAGGCAAGTCCGGAGCGGCTTGCCTTCTCTGTGTTTTTGTACTCATTGCTCTTTGTTTGGCTCTTTTTGCTTCTTGCGACATTTTTACGACGGATATCTATCTGAAATCCTTCCAAATGGACGTTACGCTCTCCTCGGACGGCAGTATGACCGTAACGGAGACGGCGAAAGCCTATTTTTCGGGGCAGGATACCGATTGGTTTAACTTTTATCGCATTATAGACGACGAGCGCGTTTTTAACGATCCGGACGTCGATCCGTATTCCTTTTATCTGGACGGGAAAAATATCCCCTTCGACGGCGCTCTCGATCTTGATTCGGGTAGTACCGACGCTTGGAAAAAGCGCTATGAAAGCCGCGCCGCCGGCTATGTGTTCGCGCGGACGAGCGGGCTTGAAATCGGCGTCGTTATGCCGCAGTTCGAGAGCGGAACGCATACTTTTCAGTACACGTACACGATCCGAAACGTTATAACCGGTATTTCGGACGCGACGGTTTTTTATTATAAATTCGTTTCCGAGATCAACACGATGGATATTAAGGTCATGGACGTTACGATCCGTTTCCCCGAGGAGGAAAAGGCTCTGATGTCTTGGCTGCATGTGTCCGCCGGTGCGGTCGGCGCTTGGAAAGAAGCGGAGGATAATCGCTCGATCCATATACACGTCGAGGACGTTTCGCACGGCGAATATATCGAGAGCCGTCTTCTTCTTTCCAAATCGAATTACGCTCTCTCCGAGATTAACTCTTCGATCACGAGCGTGGACGTGGAGAACGAAGAAAAAAGCTGGTACGAAGCGTATAAAAGAAAGCAGGCGATCCGCCTTGCGATCACGATCGGGGATTACGTCCTCGGCGCGTTGTTTATCCTTTTCGGCGTATTCTATTGTTTCCGTCTCAAAAAGAGAAATAAACCGCTCGAACTGCCGAACGCGCCGATCTATTACCGCGATATTCCCGAGGGATATACGGGCGGCGAAGTTTCTCCCCTGTATTTTTATTATTCGAACGAGAATTATTTAGACGAGAGTATTTCGGCAACCATGCTCGAACTGACCCGCCTGAAATATATTTCGATCACGCCCGATTCGGGTTCCAAAAGCGCAAAGATCACCGTTTTGAAAAAAGACGAAGACGATTCTCTTCGCTCGCATCAAAAATTCGTTTTGGAAATGCTTCTTTTGATCAAGCCGATGGGAGAAAGCTTTACGATGAAAGAATTCGAAAAGTACGGCAAGTCTCACGCAATGCAACTGATGAAGCTCGTTCAAAAGTATAAAGAAGCGATCTTGAATAAATCGCAACGGGAAAACGCCTATCCGAAGAACAATCCGATCAAAGATCAAACGCAGAATTTTGCGTCCAAAATGGTGGTTTCCGGTTTCGTGCTCGTTTTTTTTTCGGGCTTTACGAGCTTTTTCTTGTCGTTTGGCGCGTTCTTTACCGCGGTGGGCTTGATCGTGGGCGGCTTGATCCCGTATTTCGTTCTCAGAAAAGCAAAGGCGCCGCTGACCGCACAAGGGCAGAAGGAGTATGACATGCTCCGCGCTCTTTCTCGCTTTATGCAGGAGTTCTCTTCGATGGACGAACACGAGATCCCTTCTCTCGTCCTTTGGGAAGACTATATGATCTTCGCGACCGCGATGGGAATTGCGGATAAGGTCGCGGAACAGCTCGAAATCAAATATCCCGAGTTTAAGAAGCTTTCGGAAAGCAATTTCGACGTGGATAACTTCGCGATCCTCTATTTCTTCTCGCGCTCGTTCAGAACTCTTTCGGGACTGAATTTCGTGGGCAACGTAGCAAACGTCATTCGTTCGGTCGAAACGGTTCAGCGCGCTATGAGGGCGGCGGAAGTCGCGCGTAAATTCGGCGCGTCGGGCGGCGGCAGCGGAAGAGGCGGCGGAGGCGGATTCCACGGCGGCGGAGGCGGTTTCTCGGGAGGCGGCTTCGGCGGCAGAAGATAAAAAACAAATGGATTCCCCAAAATAAAAAACTAGGCGCGCCCGTTTGAAGCGGGCGCGTTTTTTTGATCGGATCCTCTTGTTCAACCGCCGGAAACGCACGTCGCTCCGCCTTTTGGAATAAAATCATAAAGATCGAGAGAAAAATCGAAAAGTCGGCGCGCTTTTTCTGTTGACACGCTATCTTCGCGATGATATGATTTACCTATCGAATGATTAACCAAGTTAATTATAAAAAGGAGGGGCGTATGGATATCGGAAAGGATAATCTTCTTTTGAACACGCTCGCGAAGATTTGCGAAGTATTTCGCGACAATCGAATGTTATGCGGTCTGACCTTTCCCGAGCTCGTTACTTGCCACGTGGTTTTGGCGAACGATTCGATGAACAAACCGACCCGTGCGAAAGATCTTGCGGAGGCTTTGAAAGTCAGCAAACCCGCGGTTTCCAAGCTCCTAAGTTGTATGGAAGAAAAGGGGCTCGTAAAGAGAGAGCGCCGCGAAGAAGATCGAAAGGCGGTGTACGTCGTTTTATCGGAAGGAGCGACGCGCGTTCTCGAAGAGCAAAAGGCGACGGCGAGCGTTATAACGAAGCAAATATTTGCGGAAATGGGAACGGATAAAGCGAAGGAATTTATCGCCGCCGTGGATCATTTTTACGAGTGCTATAAAAAAGTGGAGGAAAAAGCGTGATCAAGATATGGAAGGAATTGACCGTTAAAGAATGGTTGCTGTTCGCGTTGTCGATCGGGATCGTGGCTTTGCAGGTATGGGCGGAGCTGGAACTCATCGAGCGTATGCAGGACGTAACGATTCTCGTAACGGGCGCGGGCGGAACGATCTCGGAGATATTGAAAGCGGGCGGAAAAATGCTGCTGCTTGCCTTTGCCGGCGTTTTATGTTCGATCGCGGTTGGCTACGCTGCGGCTGTCATCGGAACGAATCTATCGTATAAACTGCGCGATAAGCTGTTTATGAAAGTACAAAGATTTTCGATGGAAGAGATCAATCGCTTTTCGACGGCGAGCCTGATTACCCGTTCCACGAACGACGTGGGGCAGGTACAGATGCTGATCGCAATGGGAATGCAGGTCGCACTTCGCGCGCCCATTATGGCGATTTGGGCGATTACGAAGATCTCGGGCAAAAGCTGGCAGTGGTCGGTTTCGATGATCGTGGCGATCGTGGCGCTTTGCTTTTTGCTCGCGGCGGTTTTCTTTATCGCCGTGCCGCGTTTTAAGAAGATACAAGCTTTAACGGACGATATAAACGGGCGTATGCGCGAAAATCTGACGGGACTTCGCGTCGTGCGCGCGTATAACGCGGAAGCGTTCCAAGAGGCAAAATTCGAAAAGGCGAATAAGGCGCTCGCGGCGAATAACCTCGTGGCGCATCGCGTCATGGCGGCGATGGCGCCCATAATGACGGGCATTATGAGCGGCTTGTCCCTTTCGATCTATTGGATCGGGATCTATTTGATAAACGCGACGGCTGCGGCGGAAAAGGCGATCCGATACAGCGAAATGGTCGTATTTTCGTCTTATGCGATGCAAATCGTTATGTCCTTTATGATGATGAGCTTCGTGTTTATTATGTTCCCGCGCGCACTGGTTGCCGCTCGCCGCATTGCGGACGTCTTATCCACCGACCCCAAGATCAAGGGCGGAAACGTAAAAGAAGGGCTTTCGGGCGTTTCGGGCGAAGTTATATTCGATGACGTTTCCTTCCGCTATCCGGACGCGGAAAGCCCCGTTTTGGAACACGTTTCTTTTCAGGCGTCCAAGGGGGAAACGGTTGCTTTTATCGGTTCGACCGGTAGCGGAAAAAGTACCGTTATCAATTTGATTCCCCGTTTTTACGACGCGACCGAGGGTGCGGTTTATGTGGACGGGGTAAACGTTAAGGAGTACGAGAGCGCGGCGCTTACGAAAAAAATCGGATATGTGTCGCAGCGCGCCGTCCTTTTTTCGGGCGATATTAAAAGCAACGTAACGTACGGAAACGAGGGAAGAGAAGGCGAGAAAGAGGGCGTTTTGCAAGCGCTCGAGATCGCGTCGGCGGCTTCTTTCGTTTCGGATAAAGAAGGGCAGGAGAACGCGTTTGTGGCGCGCGGCGGCGCAAATTTCAGCGGCGGTCAGAAGCAGCGTCTCTCCATTGCCCGCGCGATCTATAAAAAGCCCGAGATCCTGATTTTTGACGACAGCTTTTCCGCGCTCGATTACAAGACGGATAAAGAACTGCGCGCCGCGCTCAAAAAAGAGCTGAAAGGCGTAACGGTTTTGATCGTCGCCCAAAGGATCGGAACGATAAAGGACGCGGATAAGATCGTTGTTTTGGACGAAGGAAAGGTTTCCGCGATCGGAACGCACAAAGAGCTGCTTTCGTCGTCCGAGGTGTATCGTGAGATCGCGTCTTCGCAGCTTTCCGAGGAGGAACTGAAAAATGCCTGAAAAAGATAATTACACAAGACAGCCTCCGAGAAGAGGTCCGATGCACGGTATGGGCGCCGTGGAAAAGCCCAAGAACATGAAAAAGGCGATCGTGGATCTTATGCATTACGCAAAACGCTTTTATCCCGCTTTTATCGCCGTTTTCCTACTGGCGGTCGCGTCTTCCGTCCTTATAATCCTCGGACCGAATTATATGAAGGAACTGACGAACGTCATTTTGGACGGCGCTTTTTCGCCGGAGGGGATCCATGTTTCCGCCGCGATCAAGATCTGCGTAACGCTCGTTTGCTTTTATGCGTCGAGTATGGTTTTCGGCTATGCCCAAGGTTTTATTATGGCAACGGTTACGCAGCGCGTTTCCAAAGGACTTCGCACCGATATAAGCCGTAAGATCAATCGTATGCCGCTTCGGTATTTCGATAATACGAGTTTCGGCGATACCTTATCCCGCGCCACGAACGACGTGGACCTCATCGAGATCACGATGAACCGAAGCGTCGGCACCCTGATCGGCGCCGTTACGCAATTTTTCGGCGCGATCATTATGATGTTTTATACGAATTATATTTTGGCGTTCGCCGCGATCGGAACGTCGCTTCTCGGGTTCTTCTTGATGAGCGTTATCATCAAGCGTTCGCAAAAATACTTCCTTCGTCAGCAACAAGAACTCGGAGAATTAAACGGCAGGATCGAAGAGATCTTCAGCGCGCATAACGTCGTAAAAGCGTACGGTGCGGAGGAAAAGGAAGAGCGCGTGTTCGCGAAGATGAACGCAAAACTACGCTTATCCGCGCGCAAAGCGCAATTCTTGTCCGGTTTGATGATGCCCTTTATGGCGTTCGTTGGAAACCTCGGTTTTGTCGTCGTGGCGGTTCTCGGCGGCGCGATGGCGATCAAAGGGACGATCAAATTCGGCGTTGTGATCGCGTTTATTTCTTACGTCAATCTCTTTATCAATCCCCTTACGCAGCTTGCGAATTCCGCCTCTTCTTTGCAATCCGCTTCCGCGGCGAGCGAAAGAGTTTTCGAATTTCTGCATAACGAAGAGCAGGCGGACGAAAGCGATAAAACCGCGGTTTTGAAAGATGTTAAAGGAGACGTCGTATTTGAGAACGTCCGCTTCGGTTACGACGAGTCGCGCGAGATCATGCACGGCTTTTCCGCTCACGCCTATCCCGGACAAAAGGTCGCGATCGTGGGACCGACCGGCGCGGGAAAAACCACGCTCGTGAATCTTTTGATGCGTTTTTACGAGCCGAACAGCGGCAAAATCTACGTGGACGGTGTGGATATATCGACCTTAAAAAGAGAAAACGTGCGCGAGCTGTTCGGAATGGTTTTGCAAGATACTTGGTTGTTCGGCGGAACGATCCGCGAGAATATCGCGTACAACAAAGAAGTTTCGGATGAAAAGGTCGAGCAGGCGGCAAAAGCGGTCGGACTTCATCACTTTATCAAAACCCTTCCCAAAGGCTATGATACCGTTTTGGACGGGAACGTCAATCTCTCCGTTGGGCAAAAGCAACTTTTGACGATCGCGCGCGCGATCGTGGAAGACGCGCCGCTTTTAATTCTGGACGAAGCGACGAGCAGCGTGGACACTCGAACCGAACTTCTGATCCAACGGGCGATGGATTCTTTGACGGAGGGGCGTACTTCCTTCGTGATCGCACACCGACTTTCCACCATCAAGAACGCCGATTTGATCCTCGTTTTGCAAAACGGCGATATCGTGGAGCAGGGAACTCACGAACAGCTTCTCAATAAAGAAGGCGGCGCCTATCGGAGCTTGTACGAATCGCAATTCAATTAAAAAAAAGAACTGCAGCTTGCAGTTCTTTTTTTTAGCCGATTGTTAATTAAGACGCGGGATTGAACTTTTCTTTTCCCTGCTTGCATCTCGGGCAGCGCCAATCATCCGGAAGATCCTCGAAGGCAACGCCGCCTGCTTCGGCGGGATCATAAACGAAGCCGCAGACGCTGCAAACGTACTTTCCGCTTTGTTTTTTCTCGCTGAAATCGACCTCGGCGAGATGGGTGGGAACGGGATGATCGAGATCCATAACGCGCTTTGCTTCGAGGTTTTCATAACCCTGCGGGGTGTGGGTGGACAGATAAACGGTGGGGTGCGCCTTAATGAATTCGCGAACGCGATCGAGCGTTATGCGCGCTTCCGCAAGATCGTCGAACACAACGGAAAGCTTGTTTGCGTACAGCGCTTCATCCACGTACGTTATATCGCCGTGTATCATATAGAAAAGTCCGTCCGCTTCCGCGATCACGATGCTGTTGCCGTTCGTATGCCCTTTGGCTTTGATATAATAAACGCCGTCCGTGATCTTTTGCGAAGCGGGGAAGTTATAGTAGGCGCCGTCCGTAAAAGAAACGGGATAAACGTTCGCGAGCCCTTTGAGTTCGTCCGCCGCGACTTCTTCTTCGTTTACGAAGATTTGCGCGTTTGGGAATTCTTTTAAGCAGCCCGAGTGATCGGCGTGTCTATGCGTTAAAAGGATCTTTTTAACGTCTTCCGGTTTGTACCCGAGAGACGCAAAAGCTTCCATATAACCGCAAATATCTTTTCCCGTGTAAGCGGGGACGTTCTCGTTCGGGATCTCTTCGGGCGTTCCCGTCGGAAGTCCGGTATCTACGAGGATGACCTCGCTGCCCGTGTCGATCAAATAGTTCTGCAAGCTGCCGCGATAGCGAACGTTTTTGTCGAACGCGTCCGGACCTTCTTCGCCGCCGAACGCGAAGGGTTGCGAATAGAAACCGTCTTTTCTGAATTGGATGGCTTTGATGATCATTTTTCCCAATCTCCTTTTAATAATTTAAATAACAGCGTTTTGAACTGCTTGAATTCTTCATCCGATAACCAATGCTCTTCCGCAAGCGTCTTCGGAACGTCGATCGCTCGCTTTTTAAGCAGTTTTCCTTTTTCCGTTAACGCGATTACGAGATTTCTTTTGTCCGCTTCGTCCTTATAAAGATCGATATATCCCTTCGATTTGAGCTTGCGAAGAAGGTCGGTCAGGGTGTTCGCCTTTAAGTACAATGCGCTGACGAGATCCTTTTCGTGTATCTTTTCTTTTTCCCAAAGTACCATCATCGTAACGTATTGCGTGTAGGTCAGATCCAGCTTTTTCAAAAGCGGCTGATAGCGCCGCAATATCTTGTTACAAACCGCGTAAGTCGGGAAGCAAATTTGA
>OCTW011589118.1_pt1 | contig 33486 bp, 59 predicted proteins | sample 1539671 | NCBI WGS metagenome assembly OCTW01 (sample SAMN02144230, study PRJEB22623) | gut metagenome | biome: sheep rumen | host: Ovis aries | place: New Zealand
CATGAGGCTATTCAGGAGCCTGCTGTCAGCTACGATGGTCGTAAAGACATCTACATGCACGGCTCACCTAAGTATATTATGCCTGTAATGTTTCTTTTTCGCTTATCCTTCCGCGATATTATAGGAGTAATTTCACGTTATGGAAATTAAAGGTAAGGTACATTGCCTATTTGAGCAGTCTGGTACATTCAAGAATGAGTTCATCAAATTAGGGATTCCGTCAGTTGATTATGACATTCAGAACAATTTTGGAGAAACAGATTATCAAATAGACCTCTTTAACGAAATAGAAGACGCATACGAAGGAAGACTATCATTATTCGACAACATCACACCTAATGATCTGATAATGTCTTTCTTCCCCTGCATCTACTTCTCCGCAAACAATAGCTATCTCTTTGATGGGACATGGCTCACGTATAAGCAGAGAGGGATGACCGAATCAGAGATTAATGAGTTCATATTGCAACGTTCGCGTGAACGTCAACGCTTCTATGAGTTATGTCTGAAGATGTTCGCTGTAGTCCATGCAAATGGTCTGAGAATGATTATGGAAAATCCTTATTCTACTATTCACTATCTCCACAACAACTTTCCGTATAAGCCGAAACTTATCGACAAGAATAGAAGACTAAGAGGTGACTATTTCGCTAAACCAACACAATACTGGTTTGAGAATTGTGAACCTACTTTCGGCAAGTCCTATGTGAAAGAACAGAAAACAAAGATGACTGTTTGCCAACTAACAGGACATACTGGAAATCTCTGTGACGAAGATAGATCTATGATTTCTCCAGACTATGCCCGCAACTTCATCTGCGACTTCATTATAGGAAAAAAGCAATCAATCTCAGAACCTTCGCTCTTTGACTGCTGATACATTACTCCTATAATATTACTCAGCACCCTCGTTCTTCACATGCGGATGCTTACGTTTGTAGTTCGGGTCTTTCTCACGCCCCATCACCTTGTCAGCACACATTTCAAGAAGTTCATCCTGCGTATATCCAAGGATGCCTGCAATGTGGAATAGAACGCCATTAACATCTGCAAGTTCATCAATGATGTCTTCACGCTTTCCGGAATTGACAGCCTCAACGAGTTCATTGAATTCCTCAGTGAGCTTCTTCATCCTGCGACTGATTCTGGTATCAAATTTCTTATTGAAATATTCAAGTAATTCCTTCTTATCCATTTAACTAACTTTTTCTGCCATTTCGTTTACAAGAATATTGAACTCGTTTTCACTGTTCTTCGGGATATAATCAGCAAAGACATCTATTCCTTCCTTACTTTCAAAGAAAGATTCACGTAGAATTCTTTCCTCTGGAATATCACCACGAAGATACCATTTCTGACAAGTATTCACGTTGCTGTAGATGTTGACTAAATTCTTACCGTTCAACTTACACCATTGGAGCGCATAGCATACAGCGACAATCTCACTATTGTACTGATCTGCCTTCAGCATTGACCCTTTATACTGGAATTCCTTGCCGATTGCATACGACACCTTGTGAATCACTTCGTCATTTTCTACAATGACAACGGCATATTTGCCTGTTCCGAAATCGCAACGGGCTTTTACGTAAATTTCTGTTACCATAATTTAAAAGGGAAGATCTGAATTATCCTGCGGTCTGCCGAATGGAAGACCTGACTCATTTTGGAATAATGAACCGCTTTCCGAAACTCCTTCATTCCAGTTATAGATGATACTCTCTGCAATATCATTCTTCAGGCGGTTACTCTCGCTTTCGAAATACAACTTAATGAAATCTCCAACGAGACTACCTTTCGTCCTGAATTTCGCTATCTCAACAACATTGGTGCAACCGCTTGACAAAATATCATTATAGATAAACTTGTTGATCACGCCATTGGCATTGTTCTTGAAATCCTGATTGATACGATGAATCAGGAAAACGTTATCGGCTTTGTTGCTGATGTCGCCACTACCACTGATATTGTCAATCCTAATGAATCCTGACGATTTGTTAGGATGCGCAACCAAGTGGATATGTATATTCAACTCCTTGGCCAAATCTTCGAGCTTCTGCAACAACTCACCCTGACGCTCGTATTTGTCCTGACCCAAATCGCGATAGTTCAACACCATCAAATTGTCGAAATATGCGCAGTCAAGACCTACTTCGTCTTTCAGTCGCCGTAGCTGCTCCGCAATCTGCGAGAAGTTATCACCATACTTGTTATTGAAGAGATAGAGATATTTGTCAATCCAAGGATCTATCTTGGAAGCAATGTAGTCCGGTGTGTAGTAGTAATCGGATTGACCGTATTTCTTATTGTATTGTTTTCCTGCTGCCTGAAGATATAGCCATTGCTTGAACTGAACGTCTTGAAGTTCACCAGTCCATGCTGCATTTACCTTGCATTCCTGAGCTGAGTTTAGAATTAGATTACTTAGCAAGGAAGACTTTCCACAACCCCTAAAACCGCTCCATATCGAAACATCACCTCGCTTGAATCCCAAACCCCTTACGTCTATAAGAGGAATGCCAGAATGGATAAAATCAGCAGGATCGAGCCTCGGCTTCCTGATGTCAGACATCTTCAACCATATCTTACCCTTGTCGTCCTGCTGTACCAAAGGCTGCGGCTGTACCTGAACAGGCTGCTGATACTGCTGTCTGAACTGAGGCTGCGGCATGTAATCATGGCTATATGCGTCTGGCTCATAAAAAAGCCTGACATCGCGCCATGTCTTACCGCTGCAACTATTGTGGAAGCAGAGAAAACCAATCGCTCCGCTATCTCTCTGAAAGATAACAGCATCCTTATGCTTGTGCTGGTCGTTGAAAGGGCAGTGGTCGAGAACATACTTAGTACCACCTGCAACTCTTGTCACGGTATAGCCGATGTTGTGTTTGTTCAGAAACTCCACCAAGTCGAACTTCTCTGAACTGTAGCCGTTCCATCGGTTTGGCTTGACCTCTTCCTCTGGGTACATCGCCGCGATCTTCTTGAAATAGGCGATGTCGGTTGGCTTTATCTCAGACGGGACACTGATTATCTCTGACTGCCTCCAAGGTCTGTCGGGGGTGTTCTCGCCCTTGCAGGCTAAGGTTCCTGGCAATTTGCTGATACGGGCAAGGTTGAATACCTTTTCGTCAACTTCAACATTGTCGTCGCTGAAGAAAAGCGAGAGAACCTGCAAAAACTTCTTCACGACCTCAGTAACATCTGAGTTTGCAGCCATCGCGCACGGTATGACTATGTGATAGCCGTTACCGCTTTTACAGACAATCGGATGATTGAAGCCCTGAGACAGCAGCCAATTATAAACAGCCACCGCCTTTTGGTAGGCATAATTCAATTCGGCATCACTTGAACTCACACCTGCCGGACGCTTCGGGTCGAGGTCTATAAGCACATGCGTTCTGCCATCAATATCCACGTCGCTTGTCGTAGGCTCCCTGAATATGGGTATGATCTTATCACGTTGACCTCTTCCATAACACGCTTCCTTGATGTGGTTCAGTGTGAAGTATATCTGTGTGTGGGGGCTGTTTGAATATGGTTCGACACAATTAATCAGGGTGTCAATATCCTTGAAATATCCGCTCCAAGTCTTATTGCCACTGAGTATTCTAATTTCTGTGAGGTCGTTGCCGTTCTTGAAAACGTCCCACCACCTATATACTTGCGATTTGTCTATCACGACTGCCAGTTTATTGATTGCTGTTGCGTATCATTCGCGAAAACAGCGTTAGACTCTTGGTTTGGATCATAAATCACCTCATTGCCTTTAAATACTCTCGTCAGAAAAATCCTGTCCTTCAGATAACGCTCAAAATCTTTCTGATATATTCTATCACGACTTTCTACGTATGCCTTGATATGGGGGAGGATAGAGTTTACATCAAACATAGTTAGCTTCTGCCACTCAACCATGGCCTTGGCAGCATTGCCTTTCTCTCGGTAGGCTTCCCAACATTCCTTGAAGGCATTTTCCTGCTCTTCTGTAAGAGTAAGACTTACAATTTTCTTCTTCGGGCTTCTGGTTGCGGAATGTCCTGCAATGAAAGCATCAAAAAGAGCCTCGTCACCACCATGTGCATCGCGATATTCGCGGGCTGCTTCAATAATATATTTAGGTATTGCCATAATCTTTTAATAATCCACCAAAAGGATCTTCATCATCATCACGCCTTTCATCAATCCTGCATCCCTGCTTCAACACAAACAAAGGACAGGGATGAAACGGAAATAACTCCTCAAAGTCTTCGAGGTGGTCGCCATGATGACGATAAAAATCAATGTCAAAATATGCGCATCTATCACGCTTCTTGCATGTGACCTCAGAGTGATCATTTGGGTCAATAGACCAACCGTGACAGAAGCCATATTTAGCCATATTGTGTTGATATGCCGTTTCTCCTATTTACATCTGAAATATATTTTGGGTTCTTCTTTAACCCCATCTGATATGCTTTGCGTTGTACCATCTGTTCGCTGATACCGAAATAGCTGCTCAGTTCCTTGTTACTTTTGAAGGGATATAGTTTCTTCAATTGTTCTCTATCTATCATCTGCTTTTAGTTAAATAAAGAAGAGCCGTGCAAACTTAATCACACGGCTCATGGTCGGACGCTTACTGAGCTGATGGAGGGAACGGAAGTTGTGTGCTCTGGGGCTGCTGTTGTGCGGGCGCAGGTGCAGGAGCGGGCGCAGGTGCAGGAGCGGGAGCGGGAGCAGCAGGAGGAAATGGATTCTGAACCTGTTGTGGTGGCATCTGCTGTGGTGGGAACGGATTCTGCATCTGTCCCTGCATTGGCTGTTGCTGATACTGAGGTTGCTGATACTGAGGTTGCTGATACTGAGGCTGCTGCTGATAGCCACCCTGAACTGGCATCTGCTGTCCGGGCTGCATCTGCTGTCCCATACGGTCAACTCGCCAGCACCTCAACTCATTATACCACTTGTTTGGATTGTTACGATCGGCATGTGCATCCGCATTTAGGTGGACTTGAACGTACTCACCCATCTGGATAGCCATCTGCTGAATCTTGTCCTGACCGAAGATCTCAAAACAAATGTTGCGAGGATACTGACCCTGCTCATGCTGAATGACATAAGCCTGCTTCATCCATCCCTGTCCCGATCTCTGGCTAATTCCCTGCTCAACCGGGAGAACGGCTACTATGTAGCCACTAATCAAAATTTCCATATAACTTGTTTTTAACGTTAAAAAATTAGAACCATCTTAGTTCTTGCTCAAATTCTTCGTGATTGACATTCGTAAGAAACAATTCGTAGAGAACGTCTTTAACGCGCTCATAGAGCTGTGAGAATTCTGCCTCGGTCATCTTATCGAAAGCAACCGACTTCGGCATGTCTATCCATTCACCACGGGTTCTGTTAAAGACTGGCTCACAATGTCCGGCACTGATCTCAACCGTCTTCCTGAACGAATCCTTGTTGTCGTAGAAAAATTTCTGCTGTTCATCATTCAGGTATTCCCATGCACAATTTATGAGTGAGAAATACTTACGCAAAAACTTGTAGTTGCGGTATTCCTTGATTACACACTCACAAATCGTACCACGTTTTAGCGTCTTCAGCTGCTCCTTGTCATCATCCGTCGCCGGGATAAGACCAAGGTCGCTGACTACGAGATTAACTTTCATCGTCAGACAGTCTGAAGTTTCTTCATCAACTCAATCTGCTCCTGCATATACTCTACGGCAAGAGTAATACGCGACATGAGGTTCTTGGTGAACTCTTCGTCAAGACCTACTTCAAGAACATGAAGGTCAAGACCATTCCTAAACAAAGGTGAATAGCTGATGAAGTCGCATTTTTCTGTAGAAGTTATGAGCATGTTCGTCTGGACTTGCGCATAATACTGGGGATTGCCTGCCTTCAAGTCCTCCGAACTATTCCACTTGCAATGATCGATATGCACGCTTGGGTTGTAGGGACATTTGATCTCGATAATTCTGTCGAGCGTAGAACGCCTTCCGTCAGGACTACCACCGACATACTCTTCATAACCTATCAGTGACGTGAATGGGCAGTCCATGACCTTTACGTCCATTGCGAGTTCATACTGCTCGCGGGCTGTGTCCTCGTATTCAGTACCCCATCGCATTGCAGGCGTTGACTTCTTGATGTCGTTCATGTAATAGACGAACATTTCATCATCCATGAAACGCTCCGCAACCTTGTCGTTCATATAGGAAAGTGCGGTCTTTCCAAACACCTCGTCTTTACCTCGTCCCTTTGTGAGAATATTCACGATCTCACTGGCGGTCAACTTGCCTTTTCTGGCTAAATACCATGAGTCATTCCTTTGAAAATCATTCATTGCTGTAACATATTAAATTTCTGAGTCATGTACGTGATATATGGCTGATAGTTCCAGAGGTGTTGCATCTTCTGATTCAGATCCTGCAACTCGGCACGGGTCTTACAGCCATCAATCTTCTTCACGGCTTTGTCATAATCACCCTTCAACTTCGCCTCGGTAATAGGAGAGTTGTTGCTTGAATCGGCATCACGACCGTCATCGACGGCGAAAAGACCACCAAGAGCATACTTGCGGGCATAGGAGGTGGCACTGCCTGTAGTCTGGCTCGCATCCTGACCTTTCTTGCTAAGTTCCTCACGGGCATAGGCAGAAGCACTCTCTGTTTCCCCGCTACTGTTCTTGATCGTTGCCGTTGACTTGACATATATCCGGTCTGAAACCAAGATAATCTCGTCAGACAACACAACGGTACAACCTAATTCCTTCAGGAATGGTTTCAGAGCCTCCAGAATAGACTCTGCTGAACGGTAGGCAAAATGCGAGAAATTGTTATACAAGTCCTTGCTCGCCTTCAGTTCGGTTTGGATTTTTACAAGTTCTTTCATATTTCTTCTTTTAGAATTTCCACAAGTTCGTAGTTAATGCCCTGATGGAGTTTCAGAACTCCTTTTTCACAGAGCCTATGAATGTCATCCCTTACATCGCTCATATCCCTGCCGAATTTTGACAGCTCAGGATATTCCACGAAGTCAGGTGCTATTCCGGCACTGCGTTTACTGTCTCTCAGTGCCTTGATAAAATCAAATAACTCTTTCATAGCAAAAAAAATACCTGCCGAACCTTCACGGCTGGGCAGGATAAAACACAATAACATTTAAACTTAAACTTATGTGATTATAATGCTATAGATTTTTCCTTCGTGCATACTCGGCAATGAGAAGTGAGTCGCACTTGTTGTCGTCGTATTTCTTGCAACGCTCGTTTTTCCTCAAATCGACATTAGGGAAAATGCGACGGGAAGCGTTATAGCTTGTCGGCTTCGGATCAACTGTCTTGTAGTTCTTTTTGTATTTCTCTCCAGTCGTTTTGTCCGTCATGGTTCTGCTCTTCGTAACGTAGATTTCGTCTTGGTGAATCCATATTTCTTTCTGCCAGTCCTTTGGAGCGACAAGGTGATATGGGATTTCATGTGCAACAAGCAATCCTTTTAAAATGCCCTTGATTTCACCAAAATTAAATGTAGAACCTGCGCTTGCACCAAAGATAGCGTGTACGTCTTCCATGCAAGCCACCACCTCCCACGAACGTTTCTTTATATCAGCGATGATACGACCGAGAGCGAGATCGTCGTTCTCGTCAATGCTGTAGAATTCCTTCTCCCCGTTGGGAAAGAGAGCGGTAATAAACCCTTCGAGTCCGGGGTCGATACCGATGTAAGTTTTCTCCATATCCTATTAATTTATGATTTGTTTCATCAATTCCACACACTTATCCATGAGTTCTACCTTGCCGTGACACCAGTTATCGGTAGAAATCATATACCCTGCCTCAATTGCTTCCTCGGCAGTTGCGTCAGGATGCTTTTGCAGCCACGCCTTCAGTTGATCCTTATATCCCATAATCTTCCACAATAAAAAAGCAGCCCTATCCGTCACGGACGAGGCTGCGCAAACAAACTACTTAAAAACTAATCTAAAACAATCTATTATCAATGATTAAAAATGAAAACTCGACCAATCCCCCGTAGCCGTATTGCTACGGGGACTTCCACTATATTCTCGCCAAAGAAAAGATTTTCAGAATTTGTTGCGGAAGCGGGACTCGAACCCGCGACCTCCAGACTATGATTCTGGCGAGCTGCCAACTGCTCCATTCCGCGATGTGTCGGCGACTTCAGGAGACCACTGCCGCTACCCCTGCTGTCCTGCGCCATTCTCTCCGATCGCGAACTTCGGTAGTGAGCACGGGGAATACCGAAGACAAAGGAAGCGTGTCGAGGTGGCGTGACTGCCTGATAGCGGACAGCGTGATATAGCCGCCGACTGGTTTGCTTATGGACAAACAACTTTGTGCAGCCTTTGGAAATCGAATCCAAGCCTCCCGAACTATTCAGGCGTTCGACCAACCGAACTGAGGCTACATTGTACCTGCGACGGAAATTAATCCATCGCAGGCTATATGATTTCACATTATTATATAATAATGCTAAGTTCTTATAAACCATATTAGCCAAATTACGTTTTTATGCTTCAGCCCTCTGTGACCTCTGCTATAGAAGTGCAACAACCACTCCAACACCTTTACCTACATTCACTACCTCGGCAATACCTTCAGTTTTCGGTGGACGCAAGTGCTGCGTCAGCAGAAGCAATGGGTAAGTCCTTCTTCCCATCCCCTTAGTTGGGGTCAGCGGCAGATGCACGATCTGTCTGAGCTTCCAATTGTCGGGTACACGTACCCATGTCCTTCAGACCAATGTCTGTACTGCAAGACTCTACTTGCAGGTATATCTACAGACCTGCCACCTTCTTATAACGTGTGGCGATCCTTAGAGTATTCTTTTTTTTAGAGAGGAAACGCTCGTACTCCTCCCTGATGACAGAAGCATCGAACTTCAGCCTTGCTGATTTTGAATTGCCAGCCTTTACGTAAGTGAACTGGGGCCTTCCGTCTTCATCATCCTTGATGTGGTAGAGTTGCCATTCCGAAATGCCGATTATCTCTGCGGCTCTCTTGGTAGAGACCAAACGAGGCTCTGGCTTTGAAGACTTGCCGATGAACTTGGCTACCTTTTCCAGTAACTCGTCATCGTTCTTGGCATAGAAGCATATTCGCTGTGCCAATAAGTCTATTTCTCTTTCCGTCATCATAGGTTAGCAGTTAAGGGTTATTTATTCTTCCTATTCTTTCTCTTCAATTCCTCCGGGCGTACCACCATTATCTTGATGGAATTTGGCTTCAACCCCTTGGTGGTTGTGGTGTAGGTCAATCCATCCTCGCGGGGATAGCACCTGCGAACATGAGACACCTGATTCTTTGCATTGACGACGGCTTTGTAGTCTGGAAGCTCGACCTCCATTGATCCGAAGCTACCAAGACTTTGAATGTCGCTAATTGAAATCATACTTGTCTTCATAACGTTAAAAGTTTGTATATCATACTTAATTTGTTTGTAAAAGTTTGGAGAACTCAGCTAAAATCCGTATCTTTGCAGTGGATTTGATGCTCGACTCGGTATTCTTACTGAGTTCGTCCGCGCTTTGTGAAATCATTCCTACTGAATCACGGCGCAAATGTACAAACAAATTCCGAAATTACAAACAATTCTGCTTGTAATTTAATATATTTTTAGATTATTGGTTGTATTATAAACAGAAATTAAGATGAGAAAAATTGACAAAGAAATGCCGTATTCAAACAAAAGGCTGCTTGAACTTGTTGAAAGTCAGGCAGATGGGAATGTGCAGAGGTTCGCAAAAATGGTTGGTTTGTCTCAGCAGCGCATCAACCGCCTGTTTATAAGAGACACAAGAAACTCTCAGTTCCCTCGCCTGACAGATGAAATCAGGAAGGTCGTAACTGAACGATTCAATCTAACTTGGGACTATTTTGTTGAGCCGATAGACGGGAATGAGTTTGTACAGTACAAACAGCTAAGTGGAAGTGACAACATCACTGATAAGGATTTACTCGGTTTCAATCCAGACATCGTTAATGGGATCGAGAATCTTAGCCATGAAAAACTCGTCTCTCTCGTCAAGGAACTGATAAACCTCCATAACGAGCAGACTGACATGTATAAGATGCTCATTAGGCAGAACGAGGAAATGATCAGAAACGGACAACAGCGATTCAACAATATAACAAGTTTAATATTTAAAAATGTGTAGCCAATGAAGGAAAAGGGAAAAGTCATGAACGGTATTATTCAGTACCAAAGTAATACCAATAGGTGTAATTCAGTGTGTAACTGATTGATTTACAGGCATAATTCCGATTCCCCTATCGACTACTTAGGGGCTATAACAGCCCCTTTTTTAGTATGTTGGAAATCAACGAGATAGGCATTTAAACTGCTGAAATTCAGATATATAGGGGAATTGTAACTCTCGACATTCTTTTGTCCGTTTTGGTTGGTTTTTGCTGACTTTGGACGAAAAGTAATACCAATAGTAATACCAGATTCATTATAAAGTAATACCAATACATAGGAATATAGATGCAGAATCTACGGAATATCCAGTAAACAAAGGGCTTTCAGCCCATGTAGTACCAACTTTAAACAACAGGATTATGATTATACCAAAGATTAAATTCGTCTTCGACAGACATCACAGAGCCAGTAATACCAAACAAGGCTCGATAGAACTTAGAATCACCTTCGGCAGCAGGCAGAAGTTTGTCAGCACCGGAGTCAGTTGCTACCCCGGCTCCTGGGACGAGCGCAACGAGTGTGTCCGCACCCTCAACTGTCAGGAGGAGAATTCGTGCCTCCTCAAAATCAGGAAGAAGGCACTGAAGATCATCGGCGACATGGTTGACAATGACAGCATCGACATCGAAGCCATTCCCACACTGCTGAAGCAGAAGTCGTTCGACAAGACATTCGAGCTGTATATCATGGAGAGGATGGAGGCGCGTCAGGTCAGCGACAACACAAAGAAAGCCTACCACACCTTCTACTCCAGATTCTTGGAATGGGGAAAGATGCGGTTCTTTGGCGACATCACGGAGAAGGGAATAAGGGATTGGGATGAATACCTCCACTCCGTGAGGTGGAAGGAGAAAGACCGCTACGACAAGGAGATAGAGCGTCAGTATTCACAAGCAAGTATAGGGTCTATGCACAAGAACCTCAAAGCATTCATAAACGATGCCGTCATAGATGGCTATGTCAAGGAGAATCCGTATCAGGCGAAAAGAATCAGGATAGACAAAGGCAAGACCAGAATAGACCAATTCCTGAACAGAGACGAGGTGGAGCGTATCGAGAATGCGGACATGAAGACAAAGCCATTGTCCGAAGCCAGAGACCTCTTTCTCATTCAGGTATATTCAGGACTGGCTTTCTGTGACCTTATGATATACGACTTCACACAATGCCGGAACGCCAACGACTATGCCGTGTTCTCAGGTGTGAGGAAAAAGACAGGCGTAGTCTTCACCTTCGTACTAACTCCCAAGGCCAAGGCAATCCTTCAACGATACAACTATGTCCTGCCAAAGACAACCAACCAGCAATACAACACCCGTCTAAAACTGATAGCCGATGCAGCAGGTATAGACAAGAGCATTAGCACACATGACGGCAGGAGAAGTTGCGGATATATCCTACTAAATGCAGGAGTGCCGTGGTCTGTGGTTGCGAGGGTCTTGGGGCATTCGTCGGTCAAGCAGACGGAAAAAGCATACGCCAGACTCCTTGACGAGACAATCGCCGAAGAAATCAGGAAACACGTAAAATAGAACGCTTTTGTGTGAATTTGGCACGAAAAAAACGTTTTCAGAACGCAAAACGCCGATTTTGGAACAATTTGGAACAGAATCAGTACCGATAAAAATAGAGGGAATTGGAGCAATCCAGTTCCCTCTTATCGCAGGGCGCGAGAAGATGGATCTGACCCGTGCCCCGATAGCCAATGCGATTACACATGACCGAAAAACGAATTGGAAGCCGGGTTTCGAATCCCGAAACTCATTCATCTTTGAGAATCCCGTCCTCATACGATGGTTTGGTAACGCGCCTGACCTGGGAGTGCCATATCCTCCCCTCTCTTCCGATTCTGCCGCAAATTTACGACGATTTTCCGATAAATCTTCCGATTTACGTAAAATTTCGGCTATTTACGTAAATTTTTTCCGATAATTCTTACGATTTTACATAAAATTGCTTATCTTTGCAACGTTTTTCATAGTATTAGATTTAAGGTTAACAGGGGTTGCGGCGGCGACCCATTTTTTATGTCTGTAAGTCAACCTCCAATTCCCTGCCATAATTAATGAAATAAATATTCTGCAAGGTATGTAGGTATTCAACGTCAACGAAGCCGCTGCCGACCAGAACGCCGTATTTTCCGTTATCGTTATTTAGACTGAGATAGACCCTGCATCTTTCCTTTATCTCTTTGGTGATGGCAATAGGCTCGACCTCTCGGCTCCTGGCATACGTCTCATGTCCGGGTCTGGGGCAATAGCCGATCTTGTGTTGGGTAATACCGTTGACCTTAACGACACCAACGCCTATGACATTGACGTAATTACCTATTCTAAGTTCTCTCGTATTGATTGCCATAATTATTTTTCGTCTTTTTTAGGAAGTCCAAACTGGTAGCTTAACATTTCTGGAAGGTCATTGAAATCCTTTATATAGCCCTCAAAAGCGGTTTCCCACTCATATACGGAGATAAGAAACACCTCAATCTTGATCTGCTGACCCTGCTGATTTGGAACAAATACCCAGATACGGAATCTGCCACTCCAAAAACTATCACCGAACGGCTTTGTCAGACTTTGGAAGTCTTCGGTTTCCCAGACACCGATATTTGCGCCATGGCCTTTATACTCAAATTCGGGGAAATTGGCTTTGAGTATATCTGACACCTCGTTTCTGATGGTTTCTATTTTTGTCATAATCTAATATTTGGGGGTTATTTCCTTTAGCAGACGTTTTTGTCGGTATCAGTGAGTTTCGACCAACATTCCTTGCAGAAATACGTTTCTCCGCATACATCGCCAACCCTCACGTAGTTTCCTATCCTTAATTCACGGACATTCATACATGCTCCTCCAAATCAGGAATACTACCTTCCCAATCCCAAAGCCCAAGTTTACCTTTGACTCCAATGATAGGCTTCTCGAATAATTTGGCATTCGCACATACCCAATGCCAAGATCCCTCCTCTGCCCAATCCGATTTACTATCCTGAACACAGTCAACGATGTCAACGCTTCCGATGATCGCAGACATCTGAGCGTAGGGATATAGGGCAACTACTTCAGACGTAGCCAGAATCTTACGATCAACAGGACTTAACTTGAATCCCGGAACGCCCTTTAACTCGGCTACGCGATCGTGCATGGTTGCGGAGGCATGGATTAAAACCGTGCCTCGGAAATTCGTTTTCTTACCTCTGTTCTCTACGTCCTTGATGCCACTGACAAGCAGAGTTGCAAATGGCTGTCTTACTGATAATACCTTGTAATTCATAATCCTATATTTTAAAACAATTTACCTTACTTTGTGAATGCGTGTATTGATGTCGCCCACCAGATCAAGTGCAGCGCGAGTGGTAATATAGAAACTATCGACGACGTTATCAGAAGAATCCCTGACTTCGATCGTCATGCCATCCATGTCCTCATTGCTGACTTTCATAAAACACAATTTCTTCATAAGCTAATATTATGGCAACAAAGATTTTGCAAGCCTCTTCTTGTCTCTGTCACTGAGCTTAGACCAACACTTCTCGCAGAAATTTATTTCTCCGCAAACGTCACCACCATATATCGCGATGCCGAATTCTTCGAGATTTTCCTTCTCTGTTTCGCCGTCAATATCACGAGGATAAATAATAGGTTTCTGGCAGTCGCTACAGCGACAACGGCATTTTTCGACGATTTTTGCAAATTTAATGGCAAAATTGAAACCAGAGCCATAATAAGCACGGTTGTTTATCCCAACAGCACCTGTGACTTTTTCCTTCACAGCCATTATCTCCTTTGGTTTAAGATCCCTGATATTCATATTGATGTATATTTATTCTTTTGTGAAAATTTTTTCTCGCGCACGTTATATATTTAATAAAAAAGGGGAATAATAATAAAAAAAATAAATCGGGTAATGTGGATTGGAGAGGAAAAACCCTTTAAGGCAAAGTGCAAGTTTAAAAACTCACCAATGCCCGCAGGGTTCTCATATCTATCTTTATCGGTATAAAGTCTTCATGTATGAGAGTCGCAACTAATATCAGCGCAAACCTTCGTCGATAAGTGATATTACTTTGTGCAAGTTCGACTTGACTTCTCCGTTTCGCACACCCTCTACTTTCGTAGCCCGCTTATGCAGCCCTGTACGGAGTTTTAAGACAGCCCCCAGAATGGTTTTGGTGTAAGGACTGAATTGGGAATCTCAAAAGAAACCCTGCAAAGAGGTCAAGTTCTTCGCAGGGTCGTTCTATATCAGAAAGGAGGTGAAACCCTCTAAATATAGTCAATTGTCTGATGCAATCTTGACCTAATTGCGCTGCAAAGATAAGAAGAGTTTCTGAAACTTCCAAATTCAAAATCCGTGACAAACCTCAAATGTTAAAAACAAAAACGTCCAAAAAATCAAAGAAAAACAAAAACCAACAAAAACCAACAAAACATTTTTCTGGCTTTTGGCAGAATCCTGACCTTAAAACTTTAACATTCGGCCTAAACATTTAACTTTTGGAGGATCAGGGGGTTCCCTAATTCTATAAAAAACTTAATTGGCTGTTTGTATTTTGCCAACAAAATCTAAAAATATCCAAAACCAACAAAAACCAACAAAAGCCTTTTGCAGAAATAAAAATACATTACAGTTTAACATTTGCATCAACAAAAAATCGGCCGTACCTTTGCAGCCGACATACTGTTGGTGGAACTCCAGTATAGACATAGTAAGAAACATTGAGGGTTTTGGGAAGAAGCGGTAGAGTTCCACAATATGCCGCCTATTCCTTTACCCTCATTTTATTATTATCAAGTATGAACAAGAAAGACGAAAATGCTTTCAAAAGGTTTTTAGGGAATCACGGCGTAAACGTCATGTTCGCTGGACTCTATAATCAGTTCAAGTATGAGGACAACCCTGATACTGTTAAGGAATTCTTGGAGCAAGTTCCTCGTAACCTCGCCATCGCATACGCCTTTGACGTGACGAAGATCACGTCACGCGAGTTCGGGGCAAAGTATTGGAACGAGTTAGACCAGAAGTGGCGCAACTTCATCAACAAGACCGACGAGCGTAAAAGTTTCGAAGAACCTCAGATCGAGAGAGAGGAGAAGGCTATCAAGCGCGAGGAAAAGGCTGCTGCTGCCGCAACAACGGTTAGGGTCGTTGAAAACGATTGGGCTGGTCTCGATCTTGTTGGCATCAATGCAACAGCGAACAAGTCGATGCCAATGCCTGACGAAAACGAAGTACGTGTCAATACCAAGAACAAAGCCGTCGTCGTTCTTAACAGCGCACTTGTTCAGATTCTTGATGATGCAGGTTTCGATTCAATGTCAATTCAGGTTGATCGTCCCACCAATAGAATGGTGTGGGTGTTCGGAAAGGGACAGCAGTTTAATGTCACAAAATATTCAAAGGACATCAAAGCCATACAATACAAGGCTGTCATCGAATATCTGGAGAAGTATCTTGGCAGGTCTTTTGAGCCTGAGAAATACTACTATATAAAGATAGCGCAACGCATGTGGAACAAGAGCCACACGCAATACGCTGTGATCATGTCTCAACGATTCCAAACAATAGACAGATAAGGTATGAGACTGAAGACATACGGCATGGAATATATAGTGTACCTCCGTCGCGGTAACGACACGCAGACTGTCGAGATCGTAGAGGCAACTGGTGACAAGGAGGTGACAGACCTCATTAGCAACACATACAAGGGCAGGTTCAATGACGAGTCAGGCAAAGCCCCGTTCGTCAAGGTTCTCGTCAAGAGAGTTGACCGCGTGAAGAAGGAGGCAGAGGTGGTGTGCAAGCGCAGGATCTTCAACCTCAGTCCGAGAAATGCCCGCATAGAACTGGAGAATGCAATACGAATGACACAATGAGCAAAGCCATCACATCACTTACCATAGAGCAGATAATGACGAGACTCGCGCTTTTAGATACATTCAATCTCAGGCGCAACATCGTTGTTCCTAATGTGAGTTGGGGATTGCTCAATTATGAGGCTGATTTTGTGAGCTTGTCAAAATCTGGCTATCTTACTGAGGTAGAGATTAAGAGGTCATGGCGGGATTTCAAGAAAGACTTCGAGAAAAAGCACCACCATGACGATCCCAGAGTCAGCTATTTCTACTACTGCGTTCCAAAGTCGATTAAGGAAAAAGTCATGGATGCCCTTTACATCTTTGAGAAAACTGACAACAGGTTTCGACCTTACATTATTACTGGAATCAAAGAAGGTGTTCCAATCAATGCCGGACTTATCACCTACGACAACCATGACTGGCAGGGCAATGAATGTGAGTGGATAAACATAGAATTCGTCACAAGTGCAGGCAAGAGAGAAGCCGCGAGAAAACTCACGAATAAGGAGCAGCTAAAACTCGCTCACCTTGGCTGCATGAGAATCTGGGATTTATACAAGAAAGTCTCACGGCTCCAGGAATACGATTTATTTAATTCAAAAAAATAGAAGAAAAATGGAAAGAACGGAAATTTTCGAGAAAGTAAAGGAAATCCTCGTTGACAAAATGTACTGCGAAAGCAACGAGGTTACAGAGAATGCGGAATTGGCAATGGATCTGCAACTCGATTCCCTCGATAAGCTCGACACCGTAATTGAGTGCGAACACGAATTCGGCATCTGTTTTGACGACAACGAAGTCGAAAGTATCAGCAGCGTCGGCGATCTCTGTAGAATCATTGAGTCAAAAACGAATAAATAAAACAACGTTTATGGATAAGCAGAATTACATCGAAATCAAATCCAGTATCAACAACCGGATTTCCTCATTGAAAAATGAGAGGGATGAACTTGACAAAAAGTACATCAGTGAAAACCAGAAGTTCCCAATCGGAACGAAAGTAACCTATGGTGAAGAAGGGAATATTGGATGGATCGCAGGCTATGACATTTTTATGGATGAAGTTATCCCGCTTATCAACCCGGCGAAAAAGGATGGTGAAAAATCCAGCCGCGTCATTTCTGCCATGCGTCTTCGTGGTGTTCCTGTAAAGGCGTGCGACGAATAGCAATTAACAATATTAACAATTCAGCACAATATAGTTTAATATATGGAAACAATAGAGTCAAAAATGCTGCAAGAGCAGTTCATGAAGATGTGTGCCACTGGCAGACTCTTCTGTAGTAAAGTTACAGGCGACCAACTCTGGGAAGCCTACATGAGAGGTTTCGGTGAAGACCCCATCTTCCGTGACCCTGAATCGTCGGTGCATAACTGCAACCAGTGTAAGCACTTCTTCCACCGTTACGGCAATATCGTAGCCGTTACAGAAGACAACTCTGTCATGACGATGTTTGACGGTGATACAACTGACGAGTACCGCGAGTCATTCCGGCTCATGTCCGAACTGCTGAAGTCTGCACCTGTTCAAGATGTGTTTGTTGAGACTTTCAACTATCTCCACAATGCCGTGTACGCCCGCTGTAGTAAGAATGATTCGATGTATGCTCTCAATCTCGATCACACCGTGAAACGCTATACGAAGGAAGAGGCAGAGAAGTTCGGAGTTGTCAAACCTAACGAGACCCGTACTTTCGTCCACTTCTGCGTAAGTGTTCCGCGTGAGTTTATTCACTTCGGCAATGATACGGTTGATGCTATTCAGGCTCGTTTCCGTGAAGACAAGAATGTGTTCAAACGTGCGCTCGACGAAATACCTTCCGACACGCTGCAACTGGTTATCGACCTGATAGACCAAGGTTCTCTGCTGAATGGCGACACTCATAAGTATAAGGTTGTGGAGTTCCTGAATCTCTCCAGACAATACAACTCTCTTTCAGCAGCGGAGAAGGATAACTGGTGTTGGGTTAAGTCATACAAGTACAATCTTGCACGTTTCAGGAACGAGCTTATTGGTACTCTTTGCGTAGAGTTGTCAGAGGGCAAGGAACTTAATGCCGCCTGCCTGGACTGGAACAAGCGCGTCGATTCCGCTAACTACATGAAGGCGACAGCACCTATCACGAAGCAGATGATAGAGAACGCGAAGGCTTTCATTGCAGAGAACGGGTATGAAGAAAGTTTCAACCGCCGCTGTGCTACGATGGATGATATTCGCGTCTGTGACATTCTTCATGCCAATGTTGGTGACGGAACTGTTAAGCCTGTTTCTATCCTCGACGGTCTGAAGCCCACATCAACACGTCACAAGCGTAGTGAGTTCGAAGGTGTGGAAGTCGTCGGCATCGAGAAGTTCATGAAGGACATCTTGCCTGGTTGCACTTCAGTAGAGGTGTTCCTGCTCAACTCACATGAGAACAACTTCGTCACGCTGACTACTCCAGTCAACAATGACAGCAAGCCTATCTTCAAGTGGGGAAACAACTTCGGTTGGACTTACAATGGCAATCTGGCAGGTAAGTCAGAGATAAAGGAGGCTGTAAAGGCGGCAGGCGGATTCGTTGACGCTTTCTTCCGATTCTCTATCATGTGGAATGAGGATGGACGCTCTATCGTTGACCTCGACGCTCATGCAATAGAGCCTAATGGCACAGAGATTTATTACCTCTCTTACAAAGGTCGCAAGACTCCTATATGTGGCGGTATGCTCGACATTGACATGATACGTCCTGAAGGCGTTGGCGTAGAAAACATCTTCTGGGATGAACCAGAGCGTATCAAAGATGGTAAGTACCGTTTCTTCATCGTGAACTACGATGGCAACAAGAATAGCGGTGCAAAGGCTGAGATTGCTTTCGGCGACGAGGTGTTCACATATCTTGTTGATAAGGAGATTAGATACAACTATCCCATTGACATCGCCACCGTACACGTAAAGAACGGTAAGATAGATCACATAAGCCATTCCGAGTATCTGGTTGACAGCAATGCCAACTCAAAGGAGATCTATGGTCTGGAAACGAATATGTTCCACAAGGTCAACCTCGTATGCCTCTCCCCTAACCATTGGGAAGGTGCTTTCGGAAACAAGCACTACTTCTTCATGCTCGAAGGTGCTAAGGCTCCTGGCTCCATACGTGGATTCCATAACGAGTTCCTGATTCCAGAACTTCTCGAACACCGTAAGGTAATGGAGGTTCTTGGTGCAACTCTGAAAGTTGAGTCAACAGACAAGCAGCTATCCGGGCTTGGATTCAATGCCACCGTCCGAGACGAGGTTGTCCTTCGTCTGCAAGGCTCTCATAAACGTGTTATCAAAGTTCAGTTCTAAGAATATGACATTAGAAGAATGTAAAAACAGCGTTGGTCGCAAAGTGACATATATCCCCTTTAAGGGATGCGACAAATCCTTCTGATTTAATATTAGGTTAATTTTTATTTAAGAATTATGAGTATCTACAAGAAAGCAAGTAAAAAGAAACTGCGTTTCAACACCAGTCGAGGTGTTCTTTCAGTTGAACAGCTCTGGGATCTGCCAAAAAAGGAGATCCGCCAGTTGGTAATCAAAGCCCGTGAGGACGCTAAGAAGTCAAGCGGTGAAGTGAATGATTCCGAACTCTCGTTCCTCGATGCACCTGCAAAGGCAAAGGCTACGGACGACGAACTGCGTTTCGAAATCCTCAAAGACATCTATCTCACGAAGAAAGCTGCCGAGGAGAAGGCTCAGAAACGTGCCGAGGCCAAGGAGAACAACAAGAAGATTCTCGAACTCATTGCCCGCAAGCAGGACGAGGCTCTGGAGCAGAAGTCCATTGAGGACTTGGAGAAGATGTTGGAGTCCGAGGAGGAAGACGACGAAGAATAGGTACTTTGGCAATCGACGGGGTTTCCTCTCGCCGATTGCCTTCTCTAAAAGAAGTAAGAATATGGCGCAGAAATTGAAGGTCTATATTTCAGGGAAAATGAGAGGGATGGACGAGGAAGAATCTCGTCGTCTTTTCTCTGAGGCACAGAAACAATTGGAGCAACAAGGTTTTGATGCAATAAATCCTTGGAATCTGGAGGACGAGAAAATGAAGGTTTGTCAAGAATGGGCAGATTTCATTATTTACGACCTCTATATCCTGAAGAAATGTGACATGATCTTCATGTTACAGAATTGGCATGACAGTTGGGGAGCGCAAGTAGAATATGCCTTCGCTAACGGCCATGGTATCAAGGTTGAATATCAGAAGATCCAAGGCACTCTTGAAGAACAGTTAAAGGCTGCTCGTCAGAAATGCGAATTAATAATGACAAAAGCCGCACAGACATTCAGCAATGAGACGGAATTAGAACCGAGATATTTCGACGGAGAGATAGGCTTTAATGGCACTATCAGGATGGTTAGACTTTCGTTCGATATTTCATAAACAATATGGCAGAGATTACCGAACTCGAATATCTGAAAAAGGAGTTGGGGGAAAACGACAACATCGTTTCCTTCGCCCTTTTCTATGACAGAGAAAACAAGAAATTTCTGGCTGTTCATCATGGCGACGACGCAATCATAGAAAAGATGCTCAATAGAGCTGCAACGACGAACAACTTTTTCGCCTCAATGTTCAGCAAGATTTCCAAACTCTTTTCTTCAAAGATTCCGAATCCGCACAGAAGCGGTGTGGATGATATTTTAGATATTTTCGACAAATTCAGACATTAGTAAAATGACAAGTCGCCAACAATACATAATGAGCAAGGCGCAGGAGAAGATCAATGAACTGCGTAGCCTCCTTGACGACGTGATGTATCGGACTGATCCATTATCGTCAAAAGAGCAAGAGAGAATTCGCGAAGGTTACGACCTCGTTTGTAAAGCTAATGATAAACTATTTTAATCTATTTCATATAAGATATGGGATTAGTTATAAAATCACCGAAGAAAGCCGCTGCTGAATATGCAAAGCATTCAGTCAGCATCTATAGGCATTGCCCTAACCAATGTGCTTACTGTTACTTAGATAAGGGCATTTCCAAAGGCACACTGGGATCTGGCACTCCTGAACTGCGTACCTGCTTCTATAACGAGGACGATGCGGTTCAGAAATTCAATCGGGAGTTGTTGAATAATCGCGAACAACTGATAAAGGATGGTGGCGTATTCTTCTGCTTCATCACCGATCCATGCCTACCCGACACCATCAATGCTACGATGCGATGCGCACAGATAGCCATGTGTGAGGCTGTTCCCGTCACAATCCTGACGAAGATGACGGATTGGGTATATGAGAGCCTTTACCAGAACAATATTCTGGAGCAAGGCAGGCGCACGGGTCTGCTCTGTGTCGGCTTCACCCTTACCGGGCGTGACGACCAGGAGCCGTTTGCCTCACCGAATATTGAGCGTATTAATGCGATGCGTATTATTCATGACGAATGGAAGGTCAAGACGTTCGCAAGTATTGAACCTATCATCCAATTCAACAAGTCGTTGGCTATGATTCGCGAGACCATTGGTTTCTGTGACCTCTATAAGATTGGTCTGATGTCGAAATGTGGCAAAGGCTATTACGAAGTCGATGATGCCATCAAGTTCATTGAAAACGTGAATCGCCTACTAATGAATGACATGAACTGTGCGAAGGTGTACTATAAAGAAAGCATCCGCAAGTTCACCGACTACTATCTGAGTCTGGGTTTGCAACCCATAAGCGTAGGTTCTGACTATAATATCTTTACAGACAGATGATAAAACTCTTCGCCATTCCAATCCTAATCGTCGTAATCATTGTCTCAGTATCGTTCTGCATCGGATGGTTATTCGGTTATTACCGTGCCGTCAATGAGGTTATGCCATACACCATTGAACGTACTATTTGCGAAATTGCTAAGATTTTCGACAAGCACGGCATGAAGGATCTTTTCGATAAATTCATCATTGAAGAAACAGAGTTAAAAAGAGAAGAAAAAACTGATAAATAAAAAGTGTGCGTATGTTTATACTCGGTGTTCTTTTCGGTTTAGTAATCACGTTATTGCTTGAATTCATAGCAATCTGGTTTTTATTCATTAAAGACAAGTGATATGGCAGATATGATTTTTTCTCCTCGTCGTCTGCATCCCGGCATCTTACACTATTATACGAAGATTTATAATTATTAAAAGTTATGGAAACGAAACTTACTATTATTTTATGGGTTTGCCTCATTGTAGGCTTTATCATTTACGGTGTCGTTGGTTGCGACTGCCATTACTCCGATCCGCATTGGGAGCAGATAACTGTCACTGACAAGAACATTAATCCAAGCAAGAATTCGGAGAAATGGTTGGTCTATACCAAGGGCGAGGTGTACTGCATCACCGACCTTACCTTCATCGGATTCTTTGAGTCGAGTGATGTCTATAACCAGATTGAGGTTGGCAAGACATACGATGTCTATGTCTCAGGCAAACGCCTGCCATTCCTCTCCTACTACAAGTGTATCAGGTCTGTTAAAGAGGTGAAAGATAAAAAGTAATTTATGGGGTATTGGGAAGATTATGAGGAAAGGAATGATTACGAGGAAAAGCAAAAAAAATACAACTGCTACAATCCTGAAAAAGATAAAAAAAATCCAAGTAAATCATCAAGAGTCAAAAGAAGAAATTATTTAAAGGAGAAGTATGAAAAAGAAAATTCCATTCGACATTAAATACAAGCCCCAATTGCTTTCGCGAAAATTCGAGGCTGTTACAGAGGGAAATATACCCGTCGAAATCTTAAAATGGGATGCAGGCGGCGAATGCCCTATTGTCGCAATCATAAAATTGGGCGATGGTAGCGTTGAGCCGTGCCTTTTCGATGAAAAGGGTCGCCGTTCAGGTAATCTTTCTGACGATTTCCGTAGCCTGTATTTGTTGGTAGATAGAGATCCTGAGTTTACGGAATTGGAGGAAAAACTTATTGAGTTTAGGAATAAAACGCCTTTGATTTCCGTCGATTTCAGAGAGAATAAAGGAAAGGCAATAATCAAGCAGTATGCGAAAGAGATTCTTTCTTTAGCATCCAAAGAGATTATGCCAAAACTGAGAAAATGCCCCGAAGACGAAAATCGTGGTGCAGGAATTACACAAATCCGTGGTTTATGGTCTATCCTCTTTGACGGCTACTATATTACACTCGAAGATTTTGATAAACTACCAAAGGAAGAATAAAATGGATATTAAATTAATTATCGGAATAGCGATTTACCTGATTGGTGTTGCGGTGTCATCCCGCATCGCAGCCAAGGCGATACTTAAATCATCTGGTTTTATCAGAAGAGACGATGCACCTGTTATCGGCTTTCTTGCTGCCGCCTCATGGCTTGGTGTTGCTGTAGTCCTGCCAGACTACCTCTTTGACGGTTATGAGGTTCTGTATAAAAATCCAGACTACAAAGAGAAAAACAAAGGAAAGGAGCAGCTAAAGAAGAAACGCAGGAGAAAAGGCAAAGGCAAAGTATTCAGAGTCGTGAAGCGATATGCTGATACCCCTCGCGTCTATAACTACAGAGTGGATGAACTCAAACATTTTCTCTTCATTCCTTATTGGGATATTGGTGCGAACTCAATGCTTGATATAGAGGACGATGACGAGTATTCTTCTCCTTATTTCAGGACGTTCGAACGTGCCGCACACGCAATCGTTGACACCTATCCAGATTCTAAGATCAAGTATTTCAAAGAAGCATTATCAGATTAGTCATGGCAAAACTTCTGAAATATCAGAAGAATTATTCAACATCTTATGTAAAAAAAGCAATGATGACAAACAAGGAATTTGACGATAAACAACAAAAGTATTTCGACGACATGAATAGTGTTGGTCTTGGCGAACTTATACTATTCAGCAAAAGCATCGTTCCATTTGTCGAAAAAGAAAGCCAACGCAATAAAGTGCTGAAGGTTGTAACGGGAATATGCGGCTATCAGACCAATGCGCGGGAGTTCGCGAAGAAGATCAGCTATGAGGACTTCAAGAATACGAGAGGCATTACTGAGGCTACGGCAATCGGTATGAAACTATTCCTTCTCTATCAGTGTGGCGTGGATTGGCTGCGCCCCAATGTCAAGGTTGTCGTTTTCGGCAATGTCGGAGAGTCTGAGCAAGAAGGGGAAATTCCCCCAAAACTTCCTCAAATTTCCCAAAATATTGAACCCGGAAATGGGGAACTGGAGAAAGAACTGAAAATGTTCTTAAACTCAGATGAATATATCAACACACTTAATGTCAGTGGGTTTTTGCTTATAGCCCGTCACTTCGTCAACTGGCAGAAAGAACAGGACAAGCAACGGCTTGCCGAAATGAAGGAGCAGCTAATGAACAAAACCTTAGAATTCTTCTACGACCAGCTTAACGACGGCGATATGGAGTGCGGCGACATAGAAAAGTTTATCGAAAATTACAGAAACAGAATAGGAATGTAGTTATGGATGAAAGACTGAAACTTATCGACGATGTGATTGCCCTGAATAATCGGAAAATCGCAATTATCAACAAAAAGGCTTCTGAATCCAGAAAGCCCATGAGTAAGGAGGATAAAAAGAAAACCTCCAAACTCTATTTCATCAATCGTGAACTCGGAAAAATGAAGTATGAGATCGTGCAGACTCTTGTCATCGGAAATGACACTCCTATTATAGAGATTCTTGGACTCCCCAAACTGAACGAGGATATTGACTATTACAAATCCATGTTCCCACAAACCTACATGACTCTTGAAAACATTATCAACGCTCTGATCGAGGAATACAAGCGTATCGGCATTGGTGGCGGCACATTCGGATTCTCTGTCAGTCCTGAATGGGAAGACAAATGCTACGCCTTCGAGCCTATCGGTAAAAACTGCGGCAAGGTCTATTATAAATATGTAGGAATCTATAAAAGCTAAAATTATGGACGTAAACACTATCAAAGTAGGTGACGTGCTGAATATTGGCACAACCAACGATCCGAATTACAGACTCGTTCTTGATGTTACTCCTGAGACGTTCTGGCTCGGCAATTACGCACATGGTCGTCTTCACGTCTGCAAGGAGGAAATGGCTAAAGCTACCATGGCCACACCAGAGCAGCGTGAGGTATATTACCGCATCCTCAAACGAAACCAGGTAGTCTATGTGGATGCCAATGGTTGTCATCATCCCCGTATCATCTGCCCGTTTAAGGTTGGCGATTTGATTAAGCGTAAAGACAGGCAACACAAAGAATGTCATGTCGTCAAGAGGATCGACGAGAAATTAGAGGGCGTGTACCTCGAATCTGGCAGTTGCATTCCTTTCGACAATCTGAAGTTGTGGAAGAAACTCAGCTCAGAACCTTCGGACACACCAAGCAATAATGCCATCATCATCAACGGCATCCGCTACGACCTTGTAAATCCCGCAGTCGAGAGTTGCGACAATTGCGACTTGGATAAGTTCTGCGATAAATTCAAAGAGCCACTTTGCGATATGCTTGCAGGTGGAGATTATGGCATGATATTCAAAGAGAATAAAGAAGGTCAAGAGTCATGAGAAATATCAGGGAACTGAGCATCGGTAGTATCGTATGGGTAGCACAGCCAGACGGCATGGAATGGCTCTGCGAGGTCATCGCAATCTATGAGAAAGTGGTGAAGGTAAGGGTTCTTCATTCATCTACTGGAGAACAATCGGTCATCGGACGTGAGGAAGCATTTCCCATTGGCAGAATCAACGCCCTTACGATAATGGAGCATACACTGAAAGAAATCGGCTTTATCGAGTCCGACGAGAGATCGTGGAAATTGATGTACTATTTTGGCGACATGAGGCTGTACTGGAAATATGACGCGAAAAAGCGTTATAGCACTTTCAAGTTCAAGCCTGACTTCACTCAGAAACGATGGGTAAGGATAGAATGCGCGTATATTCATTCGCTTCAGAATATCATGCGCTTTCTCACTGGAGGAGAATTGGAATTTAAATACGAGGAAAAATGACAGAGGAACAATTCAAATGGTGGAATAAAGGTTTTTGGATGGGAACTATCATCCAGATTGGTATCGGAATTATTAGTATCATTTACATTTTATACAAGATTCGTTATGGGAAATGAAATTAAATACACAGAAGATGGCAAAAAGGTTGTTGTTATTGACAACCTGAATAGCACTCAGTACATTGTTCAAGAAATATTCGTCACCGATGATGGCGATGAATTCCCCGGTGGCGAAAAGTTCGTTGCAAAAAACTTATTCGACAAACCCGTAAAATCTTGGGCAACAAGAGAGCAGGAACGACAGCAGAAAGAACTCAAATATCTTTCAGACAACTACGAAAATGAAAGAAAAGAGTGGCGAACAAAATTGGATTCATTGCGAACACAAATGAGTCAAGAATTCTATCGTTTAAGCGGTCATCTAAATTGGCTAAAAAAAATCGCAAAAGAGCCTCACGAAGAAGAGATAAAGCAGATAATAAGGGACATTCACACATTCTTATCTCCAGAAAAAAAATACTTCTGCAAGATGTGTTGCGGAATACCAGAAATCATAGAATGGAGTCTTGATGGAGAAAGCAGGATTCTCGACACGTTTTACGATCGTAGTTTCGATGGCATGAGATTAGTTACCTTATTTGGAAAAACGGACGGATCTCTTAGATGGAAGCTATGCAGATATGGTGATGGTAGCGGCAGTTATGACGAATACATTATCTGTGACTCTTACGAAAAAGCGGTTGCATGGGCGCAGGATAAATTCAACAACATGAAACCTTCTCAGATTACAAAAAGTTGTATAGAAAAGGTTTTGAGTTACGGCTGTAAGGTTGATGTTGAGCATATTAAATCCGCTTATCAATCGTTAATAGAAAGCAATGGCAGGGATTTGGAAAAATATAAAAAAGATGTCATAGAGCGCGAAGAAAGGATTCGCGAACTTACTGAGGAGAGGAATAATTTAATCGAAAATTTAAACAAAGATTGATATGAGAAGAATACTTAAATACGAAATCAAGCCTCATGGCGGGCAAATTATCGAGTTCAACGGGCAAGCCCGGATTCTCTGCGTCGGCGTTCAGGACAACAAGCCTTATATCTGGGCTGATGTTACCGAACACCCGCTCTATAAGGAAAAGAAGCAAGTTCAAGTCTTCCAAACCGGAGAAATAATCGCTCCTGAATTAGTTCACAGAACCAAGTATATCGGCACATTCTTCCTCAACAACGGAGAATACGTCGGTCACGCTCACCAGATTTTCGGAGAGGAATAATCATCTAAATTATATAAGGTTATGAGTACATTATTAATTATTATCATTGCAGCCTATATTTTAGGCTTGGTTTTTAACGCTATCTATCTCTGGTATCTGGTTAGGCATGAAGAGGCAACGTTTGACGATATGGTTGATTACGTCTTTGGCGTAGTATTCGTTGCAATCTCGTTTGTCTTCTGGCTGATCGTCTTAGCTGCTATTCTGGAGAAGAACGTGAGCAAGTTATGGAAGAGGATAAGAAGGAAGTGAAACCAAGAAAGAGGATTGATACGCTTATCTCTGATTGGTTGGAAAAACAAATCTCAGAAAAGGACTGGCAGGAAATAATGAAAGAACCGCCAATCATTTCGTGCGTGAGTTATGGCAGGATTCAGCCACGTCCAATTCGTCAGAGAGGCGGCGATATTTCCGTTGAGTTATCGAGGAATCTCTATCATCCTCCCAAATTCGACATGAGCGAGGAGGATAAAAAGATGTTCAAAGACATCATCACAAAACCAAAGGGCTTATCCGTTCATAATATCTTCCCGTCTTTAAATCCGGATCCGCACTCATGGATAAACCAATTTATATACGACGAAGAAATGAAACCAGAGACAAAAGAAAGAATAATCTTCAAATTCGGCGAGTTTGTTGGTCGGATTTGTAAGGAGGAAAATGCCTCATACAATGAGGTCGTGAAAGTATTACTTGAATTCGTAGAACTAAATATAAAGAAGAAATAACATGGCACAGCAATATCTTATCATCTGCAAGGACAACACGGCTTTTACGACGGATTGGTACACCCGTGAGAATTGTTGGGATTCTGAGAAAATCCACTGCGTTGTAAATACATTGGCATATAAGGTAACGTTCGATGGAGAGAACTGGCAGGAAATCGAAGAGGATCATCTTTAAAAGGTAATGGCGGCTGTCCTCACGGATGGTCGCCATTTGAAAAACCAGTGATTAAAACGACTATCTATAAATTAAGGGGATTCTGTTCCCTATTTTCCTTCCACTGATTTCCTACCTTATAAATTTATGTGTACTCCAATACCGATGCCGGGCTGTAGTCCTGCGGGTGTGAGATAATATCCCGCCTGAACACCAAAGCCAAACAGCCTCTTTTTCGTCACGGTCTTGGTAATAGTCTCGCGAATTGTGTTTGTGACGATCCTGTTCTTCACGGTGATGCTGTCAAGACTGGCATGGAAACCGCTGACGTAAGCCGTGTATAGACTGTCCTCATACACTTTCTGCGTGATCGGAACTTCATAGGTGGAATCGGTCTCGGAAATTATCTCGGAAACATCGGAAAGTTTTGCCGAAGACTCGGAAACTTTTTCGGCTTTTTTTGGCGAATTCTGCCCGTTCTCGGAAAGTTTTTCGGAATTTCTGGCTTTTTTCTCCTTCTTAATTGAGATTTTTTCCGTAACTTCGGATTTTACAGGATCAGGAGCCACCGACTTGTCTTCCTTGATTTCGGTCTTTGTTTCCTTCTCGACTTCAACCACAATTTTCTCTGGTTGCTCCATAGCATCCCTATACTGCTTGTAATTCAAGAATAGAGACGCTATGAGAGCAACGACAAGAACACAGATGATAATAAGGCTTTTTTTCATAACCTAATCGTTTTGGATATGTGCGTACTCGATTTTGGCATCAAAACACGGACATTCCTTAATTCTCTCCCAACTATCAACCTTTCCGTTATGGTTGGTGTCTGGAGAAATATCGCGGTGTCCCAGAATCTCTGCATTCGGATAACGTTGGTGCAGTTGTGTCAGCAATATCTCCAAGGCCGCTTTCTGGTCTTTGGTACGGGTGTCGATACCATTTGGATGCTGTTTGTCAATACCTCCGATATAGGCGACATGGACTGATGTGGAGTTATAGCCTTTCACGCCATTGGCGACGATATTTTCGTCAACGAGCTGAGTTATCTTGCCGTCTTTGTCAATGAGCCAGTGATAGCCAGGCACACGCCACTTCTTCTTCCGGAACTCGGCGAGAATGGACTGTACCGTTGCCTTCTGGCTGCTTGCCGTGCAATGCACGAAAATTCTTTCAATCTTTCTCATTTTCAAAAAGAATTAATAGGTGAAACAATAAATCTTCCACATCAACCAAATACTACGATTAGAAATCGTCACGATCGAGGACTGTTCTGCCCTCGTCCTTTCGCCGTCTCTGTCTCTTGGGCTTTACATCGGGCATGATAGGCTTTCCGTCTTTGCCGTAACTGCGCGTGAACTGATAGCCTGCCACCAAAGCAGCACTTGCGCCAATGAGATATGGATATATCGTCACCCACCACTCAGGCATGATAGCGTCTGCCATCTTACATGCGGAGTTGATTCCCAATGCCACCGTTGCGATAAAGGCACAGACCTTTTGAGCCTTTCGGAAGACCTTCGGGGTCTGTGCCTTCCAGCGTGCTTTGGCTTCCCGCCACCACTCTCTAATTTTCTTCATAAGCATTTAGCCCTTGTCGATAATACAAAGTGTGGTGTTGATCTTGGCAATATTGACCTTGATGTCATTGATGCCATCAAGTATCTCGTCAATCTTGCCAGAATGGGAATCCACGCGGTTTTTCAAACTTTCCGCAAGCACCTCCAACACGGCTGTACGCTGCTCCAATTGGTTGAGGTCGTCCTTCAGTTTGTGGATCAGTGTAAAGTACGTGCCGAAGACAGAGATCAGTACAGTAATGATGTACGGCCAAAGGTCATTTGCTACATTTCCCATAACTGTAACCAATTAATAATAATACACAAATAACGCTCCGAAGAACGATATTGCACAAAGGGTTTCTATTACGAACGTCTTTATTCGCAACAACCACATCGGCAGTCCCGGCATGTAGAAATAGCCGTCAATATATGGCAGTAACGGATATACAAGCCATACCAGGAGCCAATGCCAGTCCAACCCAACGACACACGCCTGAGACAATATACCTGCGGCATAAGCGAAAAAATAGTGCATACGCTTATTGTCCTTGTCGTACAGAGGCAATGCCCCAGTGAATACAAGACATACAAGCGTAGCAAATCCCAAAGCCTCCGCTCCTTTTTCTGCAAGAGCATTAATGGCAGGAATGCAGGTGAGGAAGGCAATAGCCCAAAGCCAGATGCTCCACAACCACTGCCATTTTCTCGGCAGGTCAAAGACCATCGCCGAAATAGACTCAGGAATGCTATGACGCTTCCAAATGGCAGCCCCCACATAGAGGACTGCCAATACAGCGGATATAGTCAGCAGGATAAGCATGGTCGTTATTCTGCGTTAGATGGGTCAGGGAAAAGTTCAGACAAGGCTTCCTCGTAGGCATCCATGTCAATACCGTCCTTACGATCCCACCCTGCATTGTAGGTCTGCTCAATGTAATTGAGTCCACCGATATAGAACTGAACCAGTTCCTCCATGCCATCAAAATACTCGTAGATGGGTCGCTTAGTACCATCCTCCTCGCTGACCTTGTATTTCATAGGCCATGTAACGAGGTTAGGATATTCCTTCGCAACGTCATGCTTTGCCTTGAAGTTGCTCTGGTTCTCCTTTGACAGCCATACCTTAACGACCTTGCCCTGATCCTCGCCATGAAGGATAGTCCACTGATAGCCGTTGAGAATCTTCTCGTCTGTCTGTGAATCAATGTCTGCATTGATGGCATCCTTGATCTGCTCCAGAGTAGGCTTTGCGATCTGAGCCTTGTAGAAATAAATTTCAAACCACTCTGCATGAGAGTCGTCAATCTCCTTGTAGTCATAGCCAACTACGATACGGCTTGCATCCTCTTTGAGATATGCGAAGTCCGATTTCATTCCAGATACTTTGTTCATAATCTATAAAATTTAATTGTGAATATATAAGGGTTTATTCATTTTCGTCATGTCTGAGGTGAACGTCGAGACACCAAGAATCTGCGGTGTCATGAACGCCTCGCACCTGATGTTGAATGAGCTGTAGTGTACCAGAGTACCGAGAAACGAATTCACAGACCTGAACACTCCATCGGAATCACTCATGTCAAGTGCAGAGATATTCTTCACCATACGACCTATTGAGGCATTGGTGATGTATGTGCGATAGGGCTTTACAAAGCCACCGAGGAATTCAACGCCGTTCCTGACGTTGATGATATGCAGTTTACCCATGTGAAGTTCAAGTCCGAGGGTGTCACGGAGGAATGCCCTGATCTTCGGGATGATAGACAGCAGCCATGTCCTGCTTCTGCTCACGACATAGCTGTCATCCACGTACCTTCCGTAGTGCCTGCATACCAATACACGCTTCATAAACTGATCAAACACATTCAGGTACACATTCGACAATAATTGCGATGTGAGATTGCCGATTGGAAGCCCGCAACCGTCTGGAGTATAGAACAGCGACTTATTGTGGTCGAGGTCTTTCCAATCCTTAACCGTTCCGACGATACGGCAGTTCTTCTTTGGATCGAGCATGATAATCTCCTTTGACAACCAAAGCAGGAAATCGAAGTCGAGATAGGTTTCCCATGTCGCGCTTCCTCCCTTCTCAACCTTATGCGTCCTCATTCTGTTAAGGGTGCCATAGGTAATCTTCAGGAGTTTGTTGCGGTTGATGTGCATAAAATATCCACGCTTATCAAGTCTCATTGCATAACAGTTATAGCGGTAGTTACGGCTCTCTTTTCGGATATGGGTGTCAAGACGATCAATTCCGTAGTGAGTGCCGCGTCCGGGAATACAGCTATAGGTGTCCTGAATGAATGTCCTCTCAAAGAGGGCGTGAGTATAGTTATAGTAGAGGTGATGTACCACTCTGTCACGGAACTGAGCGGCAAAGACCTCCCGCTTTTTTGGACGCTCCACGATGAAGACAGTTGAGGGTTCGGGCTTATACGTATGGTTCAGCAGATCATCCGCAAGGCTCTCCAGATTCTTGCGGAGATTTCTCGCGAAATGCTGAACATAAGGACGGTTGGACTTATGTCGCCGTGCGCATTCAAACGCAGCATATAAGTCCAAAATCAATGCCTTTCTTGTCAATACGTATGCCATACTATCCTCTTTATCTTCTACTTTATCAAATAACAATGCTGTCGGTAAATGCTGAACAGCCCGCACAGAGAAGCCGTTGAAGCGATTGTTGTTGTTCTGGGGATTCACACCAGACGAATTGAAGTTCAAGTTGCGACCATTCGTACTCGAATTCAAAGTAGAAGCCCAGTAGTTGCCGTTCGTGCCACGATTGTTCAACGTCGTACCATTGTAGTTGCCAGCGGCAGGAAAGAAAACACCCCATTGTCGGTCATTACCTGCTACGATCACATGAAGGAATTGCATACACAAAGCCATCATGCCTCTTTAATTTTTCCCGCGAATCCACAAGAGGAAACGTAGGACGAATGACCTATGAATTTGCCTGAACAGCCCGATATATTCAATGAACGCGCCCCTGTAAGCAGGGAGATCTGATTTTAGAGCAGCGAAGCCACCTTCCGTCTTAACACAGAAATGAATTCTATATTTTCAGCGGGAGTTTTGGTTTCGACCGGATATGAAATTATTTCTGCAAGAATCTGGAACATTCCGCTACGTGCGAGAATTGCAGCAGAACCGTCGCCATTCGTGATGTCCTTACGGCTCTTCTGCTTGGTTTCCTTGAAAGCAACGCCCTGTTTCCATTCCTCGAAACGCTGTTGCAGAATCTCAAAAGTTTCGTCGCCTTCGAACGGGAGATTAATCGTCAGTTCCAAGTCGCCGTCTTCGAGTTCTTTTACCTCACCGTATTCTGGAATGTATTTTCCTATACTTTCAACAGGAAATCCAAGCATGGCGTATTCCTCCACCTTCGTTTTGTATCTTCCGACGGATAGAATTGTCTTGTCGCCACGTTCCTTCTGGAATTCCTCGGTGCAGACATACATTTTTACAAGCCATGCGCTCCATTCATAGACGTGATAGAATTTCCCGTCTTTGTGGAGGATGACCTTGTTCCAGTTTTCCGCACCCTCACGGATTTTCTCATATTCTAATGCAGAAGCAAGTCTCATATTTCTCTTTCTTTTTTTTCGTTTGTAATTTCTAATTAATTCCTAAAGTTTCCATTTCAGTGAACAAGCCGCGCAGCCTTGGAGGGCTGCTGTGATGCGGCTTGCTCACTGAAATGGAGTTCGCTTGGTGGCAAATTACTGAACAGCCCGC
>OCTW011548574.1_pt1 | contig 33481 bp, 32 predicted proteins | sample 1539671 | NCBI WGS metagenome assembly OCTW01 (sample SAMN02144230, study PRJEB22623) | gut metagenome | biome: sheep rumen | host: Ovis aries | place: New Zealand
CCTATCTCAATATCTGCGTTCCCATCATAGTCTATGAAATTGATAGAACCGTTAACATCACCGTTAACAATATGACCCAACTCATGAAATAATGAAAACCAGAAGATATCAGCATAGGAACCTCTAATGGTCAAAACCATCTGATAAGTACCATCATTTTTTTTCGATATAAATCCTTGAACAGGTGCCCCTCGGAAGTTCCTAACAACAGAAAAATCTATGCCGTATTCACCAAACAATTCAGTCAGAGACTTTTGAATAGACTCTCCAGCATTACACATGACCATCTTTGCCTTTGCCACGAGCTCATCGATCTTCTCTATGTCAAACTTTGTGCTAACATTACGTTTTTCTCCGGCAATCTGGCATAGTCTAATCCAAGCACCCATCACATAAGGATCTACCTTGGATTTAGCAGACATTCTTAGAGCACCTTCCGGAACTATTCCCTTCAGATTTGCTATATTGCTCATTTGAAGTGCTTTTCGTAGGGAGAGAATCGAATCATCTACTGCTTCTCTGAGAGGCATTTTACCGATTTCTCTAAGATATTTCACAATATCCTTTAAACTGTTTCTTGCTACCCGCTCTTCGTCAGTAATTGTTTCTGATTCACTAGCTTCTAACAACTCCGAATCATAATTTGCCTGCAGATTGATCCAAAATGACTTTGATACACCCAAAGCATATTCCAATGCAAGAGCGAACTTAGCGGAAATGTCTTTTTTTCCTGCTATAACATTACATACATACGCAGGAGTCACTCCAGTTCTCGCAGCTAATTCTGCCTGTGTTATTCCTCGTTCTACGAGAATATCGCTTATTGTTTCTCCCGGATGAATAATCAGATCACGGGATATACCAGTTATCTTTGTCGCCATGATAATCACTCACCCCTTCCACTTCAATCTCTTCACAAATTTTTACAGTATCTTGATTTGCATTCAATTCTATAATCAGCCGTACATTTGCTGATACATGCAATGAATATGTAATCTGCTTATATCCTGATAGTTGTTCTGGCTTTCCCAAACCCAGAGATAGGAATATTCCAAAATTATCAGCCGCTACCAGATGGTCCATCAATTTCTTTATTGCACGCACCCACTCAAATGGCAGTTTTTTCTTCATCTTTGAATAATCAGTGAAATACTTTTCAACTTTCTTATTCGCATAGGTTATTTTCAATAATTACCACCACCGTCCTCCAATTATAAATTAACCTTTTGGTTAATCTCATTGTATCATCAAAGGACAGAAAAGTCAATATCCCCGTCTTCCATTTCGCGATTTTGCACGCGTGACCCCCGCGCCGTTCCCTGAGAGCCTTACCTGTAGAGATTTCACCCGCCCCTACCCTCGTCCTCGCAAGTTCCGTATCCCTCGCTCGTTGAGTGAGAAATCGTGCAGGAAGTTCAGGTAATTATCCAGAGTAGTTAACTCTATTCTTCTTTGCTTCTTAACTCTGTATGTATTTCTGTTTCGGGCTACTAAGTTTATCAGGAATTGTTCTAATCAATCTTCCTTGATTCAATAAAGTTTGAATCACTTTTTGCCTTACATATCTATCCGATTTCAATCTGCAAAACCTTTGTATTTCATCCTTTGTTCGTGGTATAGAACAAAACTCAACAACCTTATCTAACAAATCAGCCCCTTCACCCCCCCCTTCACTTGTGATAGAGCTTGTGACAAAGATAGTGATGAAGCTTAGCGACAAAGTAACATCTATAATATTTTTTTTATTACGTGACTGCGAGATACCGCCCTTTAACATCTGATTCTTTCCTGTAATTATTGTTCCCAGATTAGCCATAACAATCTTATCCAGAAATTTCTCTATAACAACACTCTGGCTCTTGTGAATAGATTCTATCTGTCCAGCGATTTTCCGGATCCAAATATTCGCAATAATCCAAAAAGTATTCTGTATATAATATCCAAAACACTTCAATAGATACTTCTATAACATCTACTCTTCTTTCCCCGTCAATGAACTATATAATGCCGCCATCTTTTTTGCCCTAAATGTATGTATTATACTACAACCAAATACAGAAATATGACGATAGTCATTTATGAGTTCCCTACATTTCTTAATCCCATACAATGATGGCTGTTCTATAACTATATCTAACGCAGTTTCTGCTTTAATTGTAGTTTTCCAATAATTATAATGCTGTATTACTCGTTCAATATATCTAATAACCAATACCCCAGCTGCGTTTATTATTCTATCTATAGGTGGTCTTATAATAATAAGTGCAGCAACAATTGCCGAAATAATAACCATGTGAACCACTATGATTACTACTCTTCCATAATTGAATATCTCATCATTCCACCATTTATTCTGTTTAATACATTCTATCTGAGCTTTAATTGGCTCAACTTCTTCGGAAAACGTATACCAATCTTTTTTTCCAGGAGGTGCATCATTACCAGTATTACTGATTTGAACCAAACACTTTGCCTTGTGTCGAGAAGAATACTTGCATGCAATTTCCTTTAATCTACGCCTCTCCGTTTCCTCCCTCTCATCATTTCCAAAAATAACACGATCATCAAATTGTTCTCTTAAATCACCCGCCTTCTTTGTGCATGTTATTATCATGAATTCCGATAATAGTGCTAATACATCAACTACAAATATAATGAAAGCAATAATAGTATGATCACTATCAAATGATAAAAATATGGAAACCGCGCATAACCCCCAGCATACATAATTAGTATATTCAGCAAGATTATAATAATGTCCTGATGTAGCCTGTATGATCAAATTATTCTTCTTGTTTTGAGATATTTGTATTTCTTTGCTATCTGGCATACGCCTCTACCCACCTTTCCAATATCACTGTATAGTCCTTCATTGCCTGTTCCATTATTCTAGGATGCGTTTTAAACTGTAAAATAGTTTTCCCATGACAATTCCGAATTGTCTTTCCAGATTCACATGGACATAAATGATGTCCTCTATAAATCTCATACACAATTTCATCTAAAATGCGCATAGCATGTCGTCCATCTACAGAAAAGATATCCATATATGATTGAACTATACCATCTTCTCCGTGCGCTCTATCACCTTCAGGATATTCTCCATACCTCTTATAATATTCATATGTCACATAATAAGGCTCAACAAAATGTTGAATCCAGTTTACCAGTGAGGAGTTTTCTTCAAACGCTAGAACCATGTCAATATCCGTTGCCAGGCAGAGCTGCCCGTTAGTATATATATGAGGATAATCTTTATCAACACTTCCTCCATCAACAACATAGGGAAGCTTTTCTTCAGATTTTGGTATGAACAATGATATCTTATAAGACTTATTTAGGACATATTGTTCTATTGATCTATAAATATTTAGTCTCCCTGAAATTTCTATATATATGTCATTTTCATTTACAAAATGCATATCCGGACAATAATCTAACACCTCCTGGATTCTCCTCTCCATGACATCTATCGCCTTCTTTGCCATGGTTTTGAAGCACCGGTAATCGGTGTAGCTTTTTTTGATCCATATTTATCTCCCCAAGATTTCTGAACAATATCCTGACCAAATGCAGATTCAATTACAGCTCTGAATTCAGAATCCTCTAACTCCATAGAGTTAACCAAATCATTTCTGGCCGCATCTACCCACAAAAAGAATTTATCAACAATACTTGAATCTACATTCCATTTATTTGCAAGATTATCCTCTGGATTAGCCGGATTTGCTATATACCAGTCTCCATTTTGTTTGCAGATAGTTTTACTTTTCAAAGTGTTTTTTTCATGCTGTATATCATAAAAAACTTTAGCACATTCAGAAAGATCATTTAATACAAGCTCCAATAAATCAAGTGCCCCTATGTCAGGGGCACAGCCTTTCGCTACATTTGCAACAAGAACATTGATGATTGCTGAATTAGGCTTTAAATCAGAAAATTTCTGATAAAATAGATCCCTATTACGTTTAAGTATTTGAATTGCCCTTTGAACCGAAGACCGTAGCACCTCATCCGGTATCTCTTCCACGGTATTGTAATCCCCTTTAGTTTCAAGAATTGACTTTCTAATGTTCTGTCTTGAATATTCCAAAAACGGTTTATTAATTTCTTCAAACCACTTCTTAAATCCTTTGGGATTATTGGTAATCCATTCATATCTTCCTATTGTCCCCATAGGGATTGCTATTGAATCCTCAATTAAATCAGGACGATCCGTCTTTCCAGCAAGTCTTTTCTTATTTTCCCGACTCTCATGCGTCGCCGGAACAATGTCTATCGAAAAACCAACACCATTTTCTTCTGCATAATGAATTGTTATACACTCATCAGAAACTTCCATCTTACCACCATATAATTCACCATCTGACAATGCATTTTCAATTATACTTCGCAATAAAGATGCATCGATTTCGTTCTTGTCTATGTCAACCTCGCAGATAAAATCCAAATCATAATCTGCGTCTTTTCCATCTTTAATAGGTCTGACAACCGTTCCTAATGCAAATGATCCTTGAGCATATATATTGGTATTCAATTCTATATGTCTGCCAAGATAACAAGATAATGCATTATACTTACTCTCGGCATTTTTGAACATAGAAAATGTTATATCTACATCAGCTATCAGTTTTAAAATATCTTTTTGTCTATCTAATTTCCTAATCATTTTTTCATTCCTATCTATTCTATAAAGTAACAGCCTTTTAAAGACATGCTGAGGTCTTAAAATCAATGATACTTCGCTTTATGCTTGGCTAATGTTGTTCCAGCTTTACTCTTTGAACGCTTAGAAGAAGTTTTTCTCGCAAGTGTTCTTCCGGCTTTTCCAACCTTACCTCCACTATGTCTAATCATAGTTTCATCCCTCCTTTACATCAATCTCCTTGCCAAAGAAGGTATTCTCTGATACTATTAGTATGTCAAACGTAAGACCAGAGATTTTCTTTGGCAAGGGAAATAGTCAGGGGATATACTCTGACTTTTTCTTTATTATAACACCTATCATGTCGCAATTCAACTATTTTAGTAAAATATTTTACTATATTGCCTTTTAAGTAAATCTGATGTATACTAATATAATATATCTCTTAATTAGGAGGTGAAAATCCAATGCCAAAATATCTAATTGATTCAAAATTTGGAGAAATAATTAAAACCGCTAGAATTCAAAACAATATCCCTGCAAAAACGCTTGCCGAAAAGATCAACAAAAGCCCTGCTTACATAACAAAACTTGAACATGGCGATATTCACTCTATTGACTCTGAAGTATTTGATTCCATAATAACTATTATTTTTGGGAACAACACTAATCAAAACAAAACAATTAACACTATTTATGATTCACTTAAAATTAAGTATACAAATGAAGAAATAGATAATATTCTTTGGTTTCAAAATTTCAGCACAGTAGTATGCCAAATACCAGTTCCTAAAGACTTAATAAGATACATAAACAGCTTAATGGTTGATAATAATATTACTATTGATTATCTATTAAATCGCATTAATTCTAACGAAGCGCTTTCCGAAGATGAAAAAATAGATTCCTCAATTGTAGATAATCAATGGTATTTTGATAATTCTAATAATCACAAACATAGCATACGAATAAAAATGAAAAAATCATATTTAGAATCAATATTATCTAATAATAGAGATAAATCTCCATACATCTTTCTTTTTTGTGTTTTATTCTATATAAAAAAAATACTAGCATTTCATGATAATGCTAGTATTTCGAATGAAGAATATAAAAAACTATTTGATGAGACAACTGATAGTCTTAATCAGTATAAGTTTTACTCGATAACAGAGAAAAACAAAATTATTTATGGTCAAAAAACCACCACTGACTTAACACAAGTATTAAACTCATTTGATCTAGAAAATCTAGAGCTACTCAAAAATATCATTAAAGCATTTAAACTCTATTCTGAACTAGACGTAAAGCAAACAAACGAATACCTTAACGAGTTTAACAACAGCCTAGATTGGGACTTAGGTTTTACTTTTAAGCTTATCAGCTTACATTACAGCAAACTTAAAGATATAAGTTTTAACTCAAAAAAAAGCTTTATAAATGAAATAGAAAAATTAATAGATAAGTACTCAAATTCATCAGAAATCAAAGATAAAATTGACATATACTAAAATCTATCAAAATAACAAATCCATGATAAATGCTTCAACCTAACGTTTCATACAAGAACCGTTCTCATACGGCACATCCTTAGCATCTCACATCCAGTCACTATGCTTTCCCATGGATTTTTAGTTATTATACCAACTCCCCGAACGTATCAGGTCTATCCGGATTAAATATCTCGTTGCATGTCATGACAGTGACAAGATCCTCAGTATCCGAAAGATTGATGATGTTATGAGTCCAGCCCGGAATCATGTGTACAGCTTCAATCTTATCGCCGGAAACTTCGAATTCAACCGTTTCACCGGTATTGATGTTACGTTCCTGGATCAGTCCATGGCCGGCTACAACGATAAAAAGCTCCCACTTTGAATTATGCCAGTGCTGTCCTTTGGTTATACCAGGCTTGCTGATATTTATTGAAACCTGTCCACAATCTTCTGTATGTACAAGTTCAGTAAACGAGCCTCTATTGTCGACATTCATCTTGAGAGCATATTTGAACTTGTCTGTCGGCAGATATGTCAGATAAAGACTGTAAAGCTTTTTGGCAAAAGAGCCTGCCGGCATCTTCGGCATCATCAGTGTTGATGGCTGTTCTTTAAACTCCTGAAGAAGATCTACTATCTCACCAAGAGTAACCTTGTGAGTTACAGGCACGCAGCAATAACGTCCATCATCCTTAAGAACTGTCTCAACGCCATCAAACTCGCAGTGCTGCTCCTTTCCCTCAAGGAGATCAAACATACCCTCTACAAGGTCATCAATATACAGAAGCTCTAACTCTGTACTGCGATCATTAACTGTAAACGGCTGATCATTTGCGACAGCCCAGCAGAAGGTTGACACAGCTGAGTTATACTTTGGTCTTGAGTGTCCCATCAGATTTGGAAAGCGATATACAGCCACCTTAGCGCCTGTTTCTTCTGAATATGCAAAGAACAGCTCTTCGCCTGCTTTCTTGCTGCGGCCATATTCAGAATCACCAAAACGTCCCGAAAGAGTCGCCTGGATTGAAGAGCTAAGCATTATAGTAGCTTTATTGTCATATTTTTTAAGATTATCCAGAAGTGTACTTGCAAAACCAAAATTACCATTCATAAAGTCTTCCGGATTCTCAGGCCTGTTTACTCCGGCAAGATTAAAGACAAAATCAGCCTTACTGCAGTATTCATCCAACTCTTCAGCCGTCGAATCGATATCGTATTCATATATTTCATCAATAGTTATATTCGGTCTGGTACGATTCTTATTATCTCTTATGTTTTTTAAATTATTAACAAGAGCTGTTCCGACCATGCCCTTAGCGCCTGTTACAAGTATGTTCATATTATTTTCTCCTAAAATCAAATAAAGGCTACGCAAAATGTATAGCCTTTATTTTAACAACACTAGTTCTGATGATCCACAGAATTCTGATAAGCTCTTCCCGCTTTAAATGAAAGCAACATTAATTCTATACATTGTGGATTAACATCTCTGTATACAAAATAGTAACGCATAGTATCAATAAATTCATTTATTGATTCCTCAGCATGTTTAAGAATAATTACATCACTCGGTTCATCAAACAAAAATGTCCTGATCAGATCAGCACAGTAATCTTCATTTATAAACACATGTTTTTCGCCAAACTCTGATGTTATCTGAATAGGTTTATGCCTCAAAATCCAATAAACAGTATATGCAAATATCTTTATATGATTAGTTTTTTCTATTTGTTGAAATTCCTTCAATCGTTTTATATCTGCAAAATAATCAATCACAACATGATTCAAAATAGCCTCAGAAACATAAGCTGATTCTGCAAGACGATTCTGATTGATATACACATTCATGGTATCCATCAACCAATTACAGCGATCAGCTATTCTGTCTTCACCAAAACCTTCTAACAGATAATCATAACTAAGCACTTCTTTATCCATTGTAACTAACCTCTTTTAATTGCTGATTGCGAATATAACGTCCAACTGAGCTCTGATATTGCTTAAATTTATACAAATATAATTCCTCATAACCGCCATGAAAGTCTTTTCCGGAATTCGGTCTATAATCTTTTACAATAGTTTTATTTTTAATAGCAAAAACAAGCTTTTCTCCTGAACTCATAGTTGTATTACTCATCGCTCTCTTCTCCTTTCACACACAAGTTTTCTTTAAATTGCGTGATCAGATTCTGTGCATTTGAATACCTGTCAAACAAATGACTAATCCGCAAAAATGTTTCATTAGTTGCAATGAATCTCTTGTCCTTTTCTACAATACTATTGTCATTATATATCGAGCGCATCAGTTCGCCCAATTCACTACAGGTGTTAGTATACTGACCTAGAATATTAGACAATTCCAAAAGCACCGAATAACTAGAATTATCTTCATGCTTATATACATAATTGTGGTTACAGTCACTCCAGGCCTCGTCGTATATAGTTCTTACTTGTATCTCAACATATACACCTTTATAACAAACAACATAATGAATACTTCTGTAACCGGAAGGCTTAATACTTTTCTTAACCTTTTCGCCTTCAAATATGCTCAGATCATCACCATATGCATAATAAACTTTAGGAATCTCAGCAATAAACTCTTTATCTTCTCTAAGAGGAATCAATTCATCATCCAAGTATTCCTCATCATTCATATATGGAAAACGACTGACAATTTGATTATGTAAAGACTTCCAATCCCCACTATAACTTAAAATAAATCTGATTCCAATTAAATCAGTAATAATCTTATCGTAATTATCAGAAGAAAGATTACTGTATCGATTATCAGGATTCATCATCCATTTATACTTTTTTGTAATTACCTTTTCCAGTAAACTCTCTATTCCTTTTACTCTGCTGGTATTAAGGTGAACACCAGGAAAAGCCTCAACCTCATGAATTAATTCTCTTCGAATAATAGTTAATTTATTATAATCATAATCATCATAAATCTTATGGCAGATATCTTCTATTGGAGACGTTGAAAGGGAATCAATTTCTCTGACCTTTCCATTAAGCTTATAAGTATCCAGAAAAGAGTTCCAAAAATCAGACCAATCCAATTTCATAACGTATACCTCAGATTTTCAGCATTAATTATTGAAATTATAGTATTCCAATATACACAATGTCAACTCTAATCATTCTTTCTCCACACCATCTTATTAACCACCCCAACATAACTCTGGATGATCTTCACAACCTTATCAGAAACATTCTCATCAACATAATCAGGTACCTGGATACCGTTATCACCGTTTTTAACCATCTCTACGGCTGTATCAACTGCCTGAAGCAGTCCAACAGTATCGATTCCTGAAAGTATAAAGCATCCCTTATCAAGAGCTTCCGGACGCTCTGTAGATGTTCTGATGCAAATAGCCGGGAACGGATTACCTATGGATGTGAAGAAGCTGCTTTCTTCAGGTAATGTTCCGGAATCAGAAACAACCGCAAATGCATTCATCTGCAGGCAGTTATAATCATGGAAGCCAAGAGGCTCATGCTGTATAACCCTCGGATCAAGTTCAAACTTGCCATCAGCCTTCATCTGCTCAAGGCGCTTTCTTGAACGAGGATGACATGAATAGAGAATAGGCATATCGTACTTCTCTGCCATCCGGTTGATAGCTCCGAAAAGTGACAGGAAGTTCTTCTCAGTATCTATATTCTCCTCACGATGAGCCGAAAGAAGTATATATCTTCCCTTCTCTATAGCAACTCCTGTTTCTTCACTGATCCTGGTATGAACATCAGAAGCCTTGATCTTCTCAAGATTCATACGAAGAACCTCTGCCATAGGAGATCCGGTAACATAGGTTCTCTCCTTCGGAAGCCCACAATCAGCCAGATATCTACGAGCATGCTCAGAATAAGCCAGATTAACATCTGATATAATATCAACTATACGACGATTGGTTTCCTCCGGCAGGCATTCATCCTTGCACCTGTTACCTGCCTCCATGTGAAATATAGGAATATGAAGTCTCTTCGCACCGATAACAGACAAGCAGGAATTGGTATCACCAAGAACAAGAACTGCATCCGGTTTAAGTTCGACCATCAGCTGATAGCTCTTGGCAATTATATTGCCCATAGTCTCGCCAAGATCTGCACCAACAGCATCCATATATACTTCCGGATCATCAAGTTCAAGGTCCTTGAAAAAGACACCATTCAGGTTGTAATCATAATTCTGGCCGGTATGTGCAAGTATCGTGTCAAAATACTTGCGACATTTCTTGATTACTGCGGCAAGACGTATAATCTCCGGACGAGTGCCGACGATGATCATTAATTTGATCTTCCCATTATTCTTCCATGATGGATATTCCATAATCAGCTATCTCCTATAACTCTTATGCTTCAACAATATGAGGTCTACCCTCTAATTCTTCCCTGACATAATCAGTTGTCATTATCTTCGCAACTACACCGTCAACATCAAGTATATTTGTATTATGTGATGTATATGCCTCTTCACCTTCATTTGCTACGGTACCATCAACATAAAACTTGTCATAATTAAGCCCACGGGCATCTGGACTGATCCTGAAATAATTGCCCATATCAGTACTACGAAGGCGCTCTTCTTTCGTCATCAGAGTCTCATATAGCTTTTCACCATGACGACTTCCAATAATCTTAGTCTCAGTCTCACCAAATACCTTCATAACACCCTTGGCAAGATCACCTATAGTACTCGAATCTGCTTTCTGAATGAATAAATCGCCCGGCTCTGCATGCTCAAATGCAAAAACAACCAGATCTACAGCCTCATCAAGATTCATAAGGAATCTCGTCATATTAGGATCAGTTATGGTAATCGGCGCTTTTCTCTTAATCTGATCAATAAAAAGAGGAATGACCGAGCCTCTACTGCACATAACATTTCCGTATCGTGTACAAGATAATACAGTACCACTACGTTCAAAGGCTTTCTGCGCTCTCGCCTGAACAACCTTCTCTCCGACCGCTTTAGTCATACCCATGGTATTTATAGGATATGCTGCTTTATCTGTACTTAAAAAAACGACCTTTTCAACTTTGTTTTCAACTGCTGCTGTAATAACATTATCTGTACCAATAATATTGGTTTTTACAGCCTCCATTGGGAAGAATTCACATGAAGGAACTTCCTTTAATGCTGCGGCATGAAACACATAGTTAGCTCCGTACATAACATCTCTAACAGATTCAAGATTTCTGACATCGCCTATGTAAAATTGAACCTTTCCTGCATATTCAGGATACTGCGCCTGTAATGAATGTCTCATCCAGTCTTGCTTCTTTTCATCTCTGGATATTATACGTATTTCACCTATATTTGATGAAAGAAAATGTTTAAGAACAGTGGAGCCAAATGATCCGGTACCTCCAGTAATCACTAAAATTTTCCCACTAAATGATTCAGTTATCTGCATTATATAATTCCTCTCAAAATGTTAAAAATCCATCTTATCAACCTTATTATTACGTTTCACAATAAATGCATATATTTACATTTCTCGCGCTTTATGTTTTATTTTTAAATATAGATAGTTAAATGTATTAGAAGTCAAATGTATTATTTAACCATCCAAGGACTATAGATGCCTTTTTCTAAAATATCAGCAATTCGCTCACTAGCATGTCCATCACCATACGGATTACATGCATGACTCATTTTATCATATTCTTTTTTATCTTCCAAAAGTAGTTTAAAATTCTTATATATCGTCTCTTCATCTGTACCAACAAGTTTTAATGTTCCAGCCTCCACACCTTCTGGTCTTTCCGTTGTGTCTCTCATAACAAGAACGGGTACACCATAAGATGGGCACTCTTCTTGGATGCCCCCTGAGTCAGTCAAGCAAAGATAAGACCGAGCTTCAAAATTATGACAATCAAAGACATCAATAGGTTCGATAATATGAATCTGTTTACAATCTCCCAACTCCTCATCTGCCGCGTGTCTCACAACAGGATTCATATGAATTGGATATATAGCTTTACAATCAGGATGTTCATCAAGAACACGGCGGATGGCACGGAACATATGATGCATCGGTGCTCCAAGATTCTCGCGACGGTGTGCTGTGATAAATATCAGTTTGTTATCCCCAACCCATTCTAATTCTGGATGTTTATAATCATCTTTCACCGTGTGTGCCATAGCATCTATAACTGTATTTCCCGTTATGTAAATATCGTCTGGATTTTTCCCCTCAGCTTTCAAATGTTCTGCTGCCAATTGCGTCGGTGCAAAATTAAATCTACTTACAATACCTACTGCCTGACGGTTGAACTCTTCAGGATATGGCGAATAGATATTGAAAGTACGCAATCCAGCTTCAACATGACCTACTGGAATATGCAGGTAGTAACATGCTAAAGCTGTAACAAAGGTTGTAGTAGTGTCACCATGAACAAGAACTACATCAGGTTTTTCCTTTTCCAAAACCCCCTTGATTTCTTTAAGAATACTTATGGTGATATCAAAAAGTGTTTGACGATCTTTCATGATGTTAAGATCATAGTCTGGATGAACATCGAATGTCTCCAACACTTGGTCAAGCATCTGCCGATGTTGTGCAGTAACGCAAACCACAACTTCAAGATTCTTTCTTTCTCTCATTTCGTTGATTAAAGGACACATTTTAATTGCTTCTGGTCTGGTGCCGAAAACGGTCATTATTTTTTTCATAACTTGCTTTTTCCCCTCAATATTCGAATAATCTTATTGTAAACACGTCTTTTTAGTGAATATGTACAATATTTTTTTATAATTGATTCAAAATTATCCTCATTTATTTTAATAAATAATTTATCTCTAAAACTTGGAACCGTTGGGCTGCAGAAAAAAGATTTGTTATATTTTGATATAATATTGCTTTCAATCACAGTATCATACATTTTAATATTCTTATCGTTTATAAGCCTTTTTCCCTTTTCACTATTGATACACACCAAAGAAACCCCCTTATTATCATGCATCTCAGAAAAGACATTTTCAACCCCCCAGAAATCACCTAAAGTCAGGTCACTCTGCCTATGTTTTCCCTTAAACTCACACTGATAACATGAAGGACGTAGAATCGCATCACGCATAAATGCTATAAAAAATAAATCCTTCATATAATTCAAAGAACGTTGTTGTCCATTATTAAATTTTAATGTAACAGAATAATTATTCCAACCTGTCACCTTGTCTCGGAAATTTATATCAATAATATCTGACTTATATTTTTTTTGCTCACGATCAATGTAAAGATTAAAAATATGTGGTGAAGGAACACCATGACATACAAAATCAACTAAATATAGTTTTTTATAGTCTTTTCCAAGATATGTTTTAAGTCCATATACTTGACATGGTGTTCCGCAAAAAAGAACTCTCTTACCCAAATTAAGTGTTTTTTTTATATCAGAATAAATATCACCAATAGCACTCTGTACATATTTTGAGCGCATTAACTTATTAATCTCTGAGATATTACTGACTTTCTCATGTATGACTTCGAATTTTGAATTAAATGAGGCTCCATAAACAACCCCATTATTTTGAATAATTCTTTTTGCCAAAGCATAAAAAATACCACCTGATGAGCTGTTTTGTCTAACATTAGCGTCTCTGTTATAAGCAGCATGCATTGAGTATTCTTTTATTTCTAGATCCTTACCAACCGGGCACACGTTCTTACATAAATTGCATTTTACGCATTTGTCTTTATCAATAGAAGGATAAGCAAATCCTTCTATATCATACTTCATAATTATGCAGTTTTGAGGGCATACATTATAGCATGCATAACATCCGCAGCATTCTTCCTTCTGCATCATTTATTCTTCCTTCTTTTCATACTGTTATGAATTTTCTTAATTATATCTATGTTAACAAATATCATCGCTATCGCTAAAACAAAGCTTATCCAAAACGTTATTATTTCATTACATAAGTAAAACACATATAATTCAATCAATGTTGAAATACAATATGCACATATTTTTAATGAATTCATTTTTATATCGACAAATTTTCTTGAATCAATAATTCTGAGAATAAAAACAAGTAAAAAGCTTAATGCAGTTGCAACAGCCGCTCCATTCAATCCAATTGCTTTTATTAACACAAAATTTAGCACCAGGTTAAACATTCCTCCTGAAAGAGATGAAGTTAACGCACCTTTAGTTTTTTTTGACGCAAGATAGTTTGCCCCCAAAAATGATGCAGCACTAGAAAAAACAGTCCCCAGCAATAGAAATGGCACATATTTCCAAGTATCAATATAACTGTTATGAATAACACCAGTTAAGAGAGGTTTTATTACTGCCATTATCCCCAAAAATGCAATCACATCAAAAAAGAGAAGTCCATCGAATATTCTATTGTAAAAACTGTCTTTATCCTCCGCATCACTTTCAATAATTGCAGAAACCTGCCACGCTTGGACAAAGATAGTAGTAAATGTTGCTAAGACTGTTGGAATTTTGGCTGAAACAGCATATACACCATTATATTCTTCTCCTAGATAAAACAATATAACATATTTATCTAAAGCATTCATCATCCACCACAATAATGAATTAGGGATGAGCGGAATTGAAAATTTCAACATTTCTTTTATTATAGTCTTTTCAAAGTATAGCTTTGAAATATTATGTACCGCACCACTTTTGACAAACAGAACTATTATTGATATCGTGTATGCCAAAACAAATGAAAGAAAATAACCTTTCAGACCAAGTTTAATCTGACTTAAAAATATAATATTGAAAATAGCTATTGAAAATGTTACCACTATACCAGACATCGCATACAATTTAGTATGATTTGTGGCACGGGAGTATTGTAACAAAAGCGAATTAAATCCTTCAACAATAACAATACCTGCAATCCAAAGTAAGTTATGATTCCCAGAAAGCACGTATATACATATAAATACTATGGACATTATAATACTGTTGATTAAACATACAAAGATACCATTTGATAGTATTTTAATCGGTTCATATTCAGATTTTAAAATAAAGCTTAAAATTGCCTCATGAATACAGCACGTTACGATTGGCATTACTAACGAGATGGTTGTAAGAGCAACATCTGCATTGCCATATTCACTCGGAGAAAGAGTATATGTATAAAATGAGACCATTATCAGTGAGACCAACTTGCTGCCAAAGTTGCCCATCATATATATTAATGAATCTCCAAACAACCTTTTATATTTATTCATAAAAGACCTCAGCAATTCAATTGACTAATATAACTCTTTTTATAAAACACTAGCAGAATCAAACGCAGTGTCTTTAATAGTTTCTATTCTATTTTCTAATTGTTTAATAATTGAACCATAATCGACCATTATTTTATTTATTATTCTATTTATAAATGTAAAATTTTCAAAATCATGAATATCCAATACATAATCTTTTGTTCCGTAAATCGCCTCACACATTCCCCTTGCTTTTTCGCTATAGGATAAAAAAACTGCTGGGACATATGATGTAATCGCATTTATAGCACAATGCATCCTTGCAGATAAACACAAATCACATTTAGCTAATACTTTTTTTGTTTCTAAAAACGATCCTGTTTCCCACATTTCCACATCACACCCTAATACATCTACAAGTTTTTCGTATATTTTTTTTAAATATAAATAATCACTATCTGATGTATACTTCGAATATACATGAGGAATCAAATATATTCTGCAATGATAGAATTCCCATATTTTTATAATGGTTTGAATTTGCCTTTCCTGAATTAAGTTTAAGCTTTCATTCTTTGAAGAATAACTACTCGCAAGCGGGCTAAGATTTATACCAATTGTGATTCTTTCATTCTTTTCCTTATGATAATCTCCTTCAAGAACAAAAGCTGGATCAGCAAACAAGTGTATATTTTTCAATCCATTATCCTTTAGATACCTATACGTGCTCATCTCTCTAGCGGAAATTGCTTTAACATTTCTTTTAAGATGATTTATATATATCTCCTTTAAAATATTATCATCATCGAACGGACCTATAGAAGCCCCCCAAACAATATTTGAAACATTTTTCCTAGTACAATATTTGTCAAATTCTAACAGTCTATTTGTATACTTTTTTTCATTATTTCTTTGTACAACAGGCGGTAGAGTATAGATATCTCCTCCAATTGATAGAATATAATCATATTTCTTCACCCAGTTAAATAAAATTGAAGATGTTAATCGCTCCGTATTTTGTTTTCTAGCTTTATTGATAATCTTATCAATTCTATATGTGATTTTGGATATATATTTCTTTATTATATTCGGATAAATTGGTAGTACATTTATGCTTATATTCTCAAGTCTTTTTTTATCTTCTACGTAATCATAAGAATAATAATCAATAATTGCATTCGGGAATCTATAATGAATGATTTTTTCTGTTCCTTCTACAATAGCATCACATCCATAATTATATGTCCCACCAATTCCATATAGTGCAATTTTCATTAGTTGTTTCCTCCAACATCAACTGATCATTCTTATAATTTCATTTGCTATGTTTTTAGCGCGGAAATACTCTACAGGTTGATTTTTTACATCGGAAATCCTATCGTCATTTATAATAATGTCTATCGTACTACTGATACTTTCAACCGTATTCTCTGCAAAATAATATCTATTAAATTTACCAAAGTAATTTTTTAGAATATCCTTTTCTTCATTATTACCATCTAAAACAAATAATATCTTTTTGTTCGTTCCCGAATATTGATATATTTTTCCAGGGATTTGTCCACCTCCCAAGTTAGCTACGAAAACCAAGATATCCGTCTTGTCCTCATACTTTTTAAGATCTTCAGGTGATAGCCTAGGAAAAATATTAATCTTAGAAGTTTCTTTGAAAAGTGTATGCGGTTCTCCACATATTATGAAATCCAACCCCATATTATCTATACTCTCATATACTGGTCTAATATTTCGAACCTGTGGATAATATTGACCAAAATATCCAAATATATTTTTTTTCTCTAAAGGAGCATCCATACCTCCCTCGAAATATGTTGGTAAAGGTAACCAATCCATTTTGTTTGCATTCAATGGAAATAATTCTTTTTGTCTCCTCAATGTCAATGGTGAAACATACAGAATTCTCTCTGCAGTATCCAATATCTTTTCTTCTTTTATCTTAACTGTTTCATCTGTACAATATAAATCTGTACTCCATGGGTCTTCCCATAGCTGACACCATCTGTTTCCTATTATATTTTTTTTAGATATAAGCATCCACGCCGCTTCATGAGATGTTGGTGGTGACGAAAGAGAAATTATATAATCGTATACGTCAGATGTTGAAAACCTTTTTATTCTTCGCATCCAAGTCCTAGTTGCTCCAAAATATGATATTATTTTTTTCTTGATAAGAAGAGCTAAACTGTCTTTTGAACTCTTTGTTGGATTCATTATACATATGTCTTCTTTATATCGTCTTCTTTTTTTACGAACATACTTAATAAGAAAATTTTCATCTGAAAAAAAATGATATACAACTGATTGTATCTCAAATTTAACCACTCTCGACACCGGTTTTACTGTTAATACCTCAACATTATAATCAGCATCAACAAATCCTCTAATATAAGCATTATGGCATAAACTTGCTGAATTATTATCACTTAAATCTGTTGCAGCAATAATCAATATATTGTTATTTTGCATTAATAATCTCCTCATAAATGGCAAAATATTTCTCGTAAGCACTGTCATAGTTGAAGCATGTCTTGACACGATCAACGCAAGCCTCTTTAAGAGTCTGTTTCCCTTTATTTTTCAAGTTAACAATTGCATCTTTTAATTCGTTCGAATTACCTGGCGATATGGCTATACCAGTTGACTCATCGATAGTTTCTGTTGCACCACTTGTCTTGTGTGTAATCACAGGCGTTCCACAAGCTAATGATTCAATATTAACAAATGGTAAAGTATCTTCCCAAGTGAGATTTATGAAGATATCAGCCATAGAATAAATAACAGCCATTTCATCCTGATTAAAAATCTGCCCGGTATATATAACTTTATCTTCCATTTTAGATTTTTCTGTGCATTTTCCAACAACTACAAGTTTAGTTTTAGTATCTAAAACACTTAATAATGCTTTTTGTTGTTCTGCATTCTGTGGCTGTTCCCACTTATTTGCCATACAAAGGAGAACAAAATCATCCTCAGATATATGGTATTTTTTTCTAGCTAATTGTATTTCCCTCGGATAAAATGTTTTAATATCCACACCATTATAACAATAAGTAATATGAGCATTGTGAAGAATCGATTTTTGTGCTTCTAATGATATCCACTTTGATGCACCAACTACATATAAATTACTCATGTTTTCTAGCCTTTTCTTTTTATCCAAAAAGACTTTATGTGTTGAGTCGAAGCAAATTGCTGGTGTATCTTGTTTCCGTTTCGGACAATTAGAACATTCCGTTTCCCATTTATGACATTTAACATATGTATAATGAAAACATTTCCCTGTATAATACCAGCAATCATGAAGTGTAATCACTAGTGGGATTCTTTCTTTATTTACATAATCAAAGAACATATTTAAATTTATATAATTATTATGTAAATTATGTATATGTATTATATCTGGATTGATTTTTTTTATGAATTTTATTAAATTCCACGTAGCATACCGAGAAAAATATGCTTGTTTACCTCCTATCCGACTAAGAAGGGCATGGATTTTGTGATCTACAACATTACCAATCATGTAGCATTCTGAAGAATCATCCGTTAGCGAAGCGGCCACATAGGATTCATAACCTTTATGTTTCGCGATATAGTGTAAATCTTTAACAATTCTACCGGTACTTCCCTTTCCATAAGTCGCATTGATCTGTAGTAATCGCATATAGTAAACCTCATTTTTGTATTTAAAGATTCCAGTAAAACCTATATGGTACAATACCACCTCCATTTCTGTTAATGTAAACAAAATAGAAAAGTAATGCACCTATCGTAAATATTTTTAAAATTATCCGATTATATCGGTAATTAACACCACTTAAACAATTCGGCAAAAATATATCAAGAAAAACAGCAAAATACAGACTAATTCTAAAGGCTGAGGCAATTGAAAATGCCAACGGTAAAGCTATCAGCCCCAAATATGACATCCCCATCACTATTCTTGTTTCTTCGATATTATTATTGTTATACTTCTTAAATTCCAAAAAACTCAAGACAAAAAGCACCAAGTAAACAATAAAAGAAGTTGCTGAGTAGGTATTATCACTTTTTAGATATAATGAATAATGTTCATCACCTAAAAAGGTAATAGAACTTCTTGCGATTCTATCATATCCGATCATAAACACTATAAAACCTAGCATCATAAGAAAATAAAGTCTTCTACTATCTTTGATTTTCATAATTAAGAATGCAAATATCATTACCAAGCAGGTTTTATGGAAAAAGAATCCTAATGCAATTAAAACCGCATAATAGATATATTTTCTTTGAGATAAAAAATAGAATCCCCATAGAACTAATCCCATCGCAATTGTTTGCTTCAATCCTGAAAGTGAAAAACTATAACAACCAAGGATCATAAACATTAAATAACTAAATGCTTTATCTTTTGAAAAAGTATTTATGATTTTGTGAACAGCCGAAATATAAATAAACTCAACAATCCCAAACCAAATCTGTATAGACACTCCCAAATCCGCGAAAACTTTACTTAGAATATAGTAACCAGGATTATCATAATATCTGAGTAACAATTGTCTGTATGAATAATATTTAACTATTTGATAATCACGAACATATCCTGGTGTATCTGTTCCTACGCCCGTTGCACGTAGAGCTGCTAATACTACTAGAAGAAATGAACAAATAAAGCAAATCCTTCGATCCGCTACTTCCTGATTTAACCTTTTAGGACTATGTTCATAACAATTCAATAGTATTATAATAAACGCTATAAATATATATATGGCCAACCTGGTCACCTCTTATATTCGATATTTTTTTCATCTACCTTTTGCAAGTTCTTCAATTGTCCGATATAGTCGTTCTTGGATTTCAGCAATGCTATGATTTGTTTTTGCTAATTTTTGTGCATTAAATCCATATTGACTCATTTCATCCTTATTCAATCTTTGAAAAACATCGTATATTTCATCTTTATTTGACGCAATATAAGACACATTATTTTTCATCAAATACTCTATAGGAGCAATATTCCTCGGTCCAACTGCAATTATACATTTCCCCGCCGAAAGATAATCGACTAGCTTTGTAGAAAACGATAGGCGCGCATCATACTTGTGTTTTCCTTTCAATGCCTCTACCATAAGAAGAATATCTGCATTGTGTTGTATTTCAGTAACTTCTGCTTGGGAAACTCTACCACAAAAATGCACACCAGGGCATTCAAGTTTTTTTAAATCCCTTGAGCTTAATTGAGTTCCTGAATATATATTAAATTTTATTTTTATATTTTCTCTATTTATTATTTTAAGAGCATTTACTACCATTACAGTTGTTTCAAATCTTCCATAAATGAGTTTTCCCGTATATATCATTGTATAGGGCTTTTTAAACTCTATTTTCTCCTTTATATTAGAAATTGATACACCTTTGGTCAAAATTTCCGAAGAAACACCAAATTCCTCTTTGATTTCTCTCTGTATCTGCTCGTTGATCACATAAAGCTTTGATACATGTGGTATTATTTTTTTTATGCTTTTTCTAACGAAAAATCTATGAATTTTAAATCCTAGATTATTACTCCCTTTATATGTAAAATTATCATCCCAAATCATTGCTATGGCAGGCACATGTGTTTTTTGGATCAAGAATAGATTCAATCTATTAAAGTGAATATAGCTTTCGATAGGGAAGAGAAGTACTTCTGGTGAAAAAACCTCAATATATTTATTTAATTCATGCGAATTCCAATGTCCTATCTTCCACAATAATTCCCTCAAGTAAATAGCTATCCACCATCTATGTTTAGAAAAAAAAGTATATCGTTTATTCTCAACATTTTGAATTTGACAAATATCTATTTCATCATCTTTTTTTATATTTTTTTCTACTTTTTTTCCTGTTATAATTTGTTTATTTAGGATGCTTTTTATTACACTATTTTCACAAATATAGAAATAATTATTAGCCGAATTGCTGTTTGGTATTCCACTTCGCAAATAAATATTAGCAACGCATGCCGGATCATATCCTGATAAAAGATTTGTAAAAGTATCTGAACCAGATATATCATTCCATACATCCATGCTAGAAACCAGTAGTTTTGGTGTCATCATTTTAATTCCACTTTCCTTCTTAGTTCTTCTCGATCTGAAACAATACGTTTTACCATGATTTCACGATCAAAGTTTTTACAAACATAATCATATCCCGCTTCTGCAAATTGAACTCTTTCATCATTATTAATAAGCAATCGTTCCATCGCCTTTTGAAGATGTTCTGTATTATGCGAGTCAACCAATAAACCCGTCACTTCGTTCTTTATAAATTCTCCAGGTCCCATGATATTCGTTGTAATAATTGGGGTTTTTACGGCTGCCGCTTCCTGAAGAACCATTCCAAAGCCCTCTCTATATGTTGGATGAACCAAAACATCAAATGCACTCATATATTTATATGTCTCTGTCTGGAATCCAGTAAAAATAACATATTCACTTTTCTTCGCCCAATCCATATTATCTTTTTTTATTGGGTTTTGCTTATCTATATTCCCTACTAGCATCAGATAAACACTTTTATTCTTTAGATTCAAAACTCTAAACGCCTCAATAAGTTCATTTATCCCTTTATCCGATTGAATTCTTCCAACAAATCCATAAATAAACGAATCCCGCGAGATATTGTAGCTTTTACAAATCTCATTTCTATATATCTCTTTGTCATGAGGATCGAATATGTTTAAATCGACACCAATTGTCCCACCTTTTCCCAGTACTTTAACCTTTGAAGCTGGATAAATATGTTTTTTTACACACATTTTTGCATTTTGGTGACTAACTTGACGAATATCAGTTGAGAATAAAGACGCTAATCTTTCGATCCAAATCGATAAAAAACGCGAAAAACCACTTAAGCCAACATATCTAGCTCCCCAGTGGTTATAAATTCTTATTGGTATTCTAGCAAATTTTGCAGCTATAGAAGCAGATAAAGCAACATTCTCTGTTCCATATTCGACCATTTGAAATTTATTTTTCTTAAAATACTTGTATAATATAAAAATGTTAGATATGGTTTTTCTTAAATTGAACCCACGTTCTATATCTAACGGAAAATATACATACTTATCCCTAATTTCCTCTCCAAAAGCATCATCCCTTGCACAAGAAATATGGATTATATATCCATTTTCCTGTAGCCTGTCAAGTGTTGGAAGAACAAATGATTTAAGACTTGCAGCAGTCGTTGTCAAAGCACAATATTTTACTTTATTCATATTATCCCTCTAATATAATCTAATTCTACGTTTCCATATCTTTGGTCTATTGTTATTGGCACCATATACTTCGACATAGAATATTCAAATGTTCCCTTTTCAGCAATGTCAATGATATAATTCCACCAATGTCCCTGAAAATGTTTTGCATTTAGTAATCTGGATAGTAATTGATCATCTTCTACATACAAAGGATAAACCATTGGAACGCATTCATCACTATAGTATCTAAGCGGATCTATGCCATTTATATCTGAAAAGAGCTTACAAGCTATTTGAAAGTTTTCTCTTCTTTTCATTATTACATTATCATAATCATACGCATCTAAAATTTTATGCGTCAGAACAGACATTCTTTTAATATCTTCATTATTAATGCGTTTTTCATTTACTGAACGATTATGATATGTTTTTCCTTCACACCCATATTCGCATCTCATAAGCAAAAATAAACTGGTATCTGAAGAAAAGCCCATTTCATACTCTTCTATAAAGCTGTCCGCATTTGTTCCAATTACATAGGCACCATCAGGAACACCTACAAATTTTCTCGCAGAATAAACACAATAGCAATCATCCAATGGCAGTGAAAAAAAAGCCTGAGAATTATCTATAATGGAACGTGGGTATCTTTCAGATAAAGATTTCATTCGAGAGTTACTCATAACACCAAAATAATTCACAATAAGGACACAAGCATTTTTCTCTATCATTGTTCCTTCTAAAATGGGATTGAACTCATGGTCTTGTAAATATTTCTTTATCTTAATACCTTTACGCTTTAAAAACACCTCAACTGTATCACATTGATAAAGCGGAATATATATTGTATCGCAATCAAGTAACCTTATTGCGTGATATATTGCTGCTCGCGCCGTATTTAATCGAGCAATGTCCTTTTTCCCTTTATACCATTCCTTCCCATTCGGAAATTCCAATTCAATAAATGAGCCTATTTCCATAACTATATATCTCTTTTCACTTCATAAGTACTAGTATATCCTTAACTTTTCTTCTAATAATGTTTAAATTATCTTCAAACTGTTCTTCAGTATACCTTGACACTTCTTCCTCTTTAGCTCGAATATTCATCACGCCATCCAAGAATATACCTTTAATCGTTTTGGGATCTTTCACCCTGTTTGCATCACAAAACCCACGTGACAGGATTGCTGCTGTAGAGCCAACATGATAATGCTCAGCTATTATATATTCAGCCGGTAACATTCCATATCCTACTCTTGCTATTCCACCAAAACCATACTTTATATTTTTCTTTTTAAATATCAAGCACAGATTCTGAATAGTGTTATCACAAAGCAACTCAAACATAAACTTTTGATGATATTCTATATGCAAATCATTTAATCCTATATGAACTTCATCAATACCTGGAACAGATAAAATATCCTCTATATTCTTAACTGCGTCAGCCGTTTCCACCAATAGCATTGTTTTGGCCCGTCCTTTAACACACGAGATAAAGCCTTCAACTTCTTCTTTCGTTCTAAAATATGGTAACATTATAATGTCAGCTCCAGCTTGAATTACTGCTTCAATTTCTTCTTCCGAACTATCATAGTTTGATGTTTTTTCATGAATCGGATTCACTCTCACCATAAGTTCAGAAGAAGTGATTAACGGACGCAGTTTCTCTATATCCATTATAGTGTGATGATTTTGTACAGTATCCATGTCACTTTGCCTTAAATTCTTTCCAATATACTCCATATCGATCCAAATACGATCAACTCCAGCATCTTGGGCGATTTCTGCTGTGACTGGATTATTTGTTATATACATTAAAGTTAACGCCATTTTATACAACCTCATTTAATCTTTCTACAGATTTATCTACATACAACCAATCAAAGCCACAATTAAATATGTAATCTATGACTGACATATATGGAAGAAATCCGACTTTAGGCCATAATTGTTTATATACTATAGGTTTATAATCCAAGTAAGTAAGTTTAATTCCTCTATCAATGAAGTGTTCTTCTTTTTGATATACTTTCGCACCATTACCCGATAAATACTCTGTGGCTCCAAAGTATTCACAAATATCTATTACTCTCTCTTCTCTTGCTGATTTAATATTAATCTCTGAACTTTTATAGATCTTTGTTTTAAAACCGAAGCCTTCACAAATATATCTATTTATTTCAATATTTAGTTTGGCTATAGATCCTTGATGTCCTCTGATTATTTCCTCTATTTTAGGGAAAATACAGTTAAAATAAGGTGCTTTAGAATAATTCATTAAAATAGTTTTTAAATGTTTTTCTTGCCATCCTAATTCATTTTTTGTTCGAACATCACAGATTAAATCTCCCAAATGTTGCTCAACCGGAACTTTAAGTTTAAACTCACCTTGAGAAGTTTTAATCTTATTTACATTATGATCTCCTTGGTTTGAGTATTGTGCATCGTCTAAATATACAAATGTATCTGAGTGGGCGATTTTATAATATAACCCAAGCCACGGAATATAATCAGGCTGGTGAATAGATACAATCATTTTTTCATTTTTCCTTCTCTTTCTACGCTAAGGCTTGCTCTGTTATATTCGCCATAGTCATTGTTATATCGTTTAATAAGTCCTTTAAGCACTGAACATATAATTGCGAAATCTAATCGAAATGACAGTTTCTCCGCATACGAAGCTTCATATTCTAGTTGCTCATCCCATGTAGGTTGAATACTTTTATACAACACTTCTGGTGGTATTAACCCTCCACGAACATCAAATCTTTTCTTTTCTCTTTCTGTATAGTACTCATTGTAAGAAACCGGTAATGGTCTAGGACCGATTACAGACATATCTCCTCGGATTATCGAAAGTAATTCTGGTAACTCATCTAATGAAGAAGATCTAAGAAATTTACCAAATTTAGTGATGCGTTGTTCATCTGGCAAATACTCTCCATTTGCATCTCGCTCTTCCGTCATAGATCGAAATTTCATAATTGAAAATGTTTTCATTCCTTTACCCGTTCTTTTTTGTCTAAAAAAAACCGGTTTTCCAATATTTACTCGTACAAGAATTAATAACATTAAAAAAAGCGGACTTATAACAACAAGTAATAATAACGAGGATATTAAATCAAATATACGCTTAAAAATCGGGTATATCATCCCTTTTATCCCCCTCTATCTTATCTCTCTTAATATCATAAACGCTTCAGCCGCCTTCAGATTCATAATAGCCCCTCTATACTTTGCTAATGCTTTTATAGCATCAAGTGACCTTGCATCTGGATAAACCCCCAATTGAGATTGATAACAATTCATAGCAGCTATCTTCTTTTCAAGATAATCTGTGATATCAACATATGCATTTGGAATAAACTCATTCTGTATATTAGGTATATTCCAACCTGTTTCGGAGAGTGTCTCATAGGCATATACTTTTGATGGAGAGAATGAATATTTAGGTCTAACCGCAACCATTGCAGCTTCTGCCAAAATTTGATGATCCTTTTGCATGTCTCCAACATGTGGAACAAATAATTCCTGTGGTTTAATATCTTTCATCAATTCAATTAAACGTTCGTTTAATTTATATCTCTCTACACTCTCAAGCCTTGCAGCTGGAAAATCCAAATAAAATGTTTCTTTTATGCCAAGGATACTATTGCTTTCTTGCGTTTCCAAATAATTATTATGAGGCCAGCCATTTGTTTTTGCTATGCTATCATCAAATATTGGAGGTTTCCCGTTTGTTGTTATACAAACAAAAACCTCGCATCCCTGCGCCGTCTTCTTTGCAAGTGTGCCTCCGCATCCTATCACTTCGTCATCTGCATGAGGTGCTAAAACAAGTATTCTCATTTATCTCTCCCTTTATCGAACAATTTTAACCTCATTGTATTTCATCATATAGATCCCATCTTCATAGTTACCTATGTTTTTTTTATTAGTCTTCCCCTGAAGATTGTTATATATCAGTTTCATATGATCACAACCAGACTCATAGGCATGCGGATATCCACCACCAAAGCGAGGATTTACCTCACTTATGTAGTATTCACCATCAATTTCAAAAATATCAATATCGATTGGTCCTCTGTATCCGGCTTCAAGCACAAATTTCTCAATGAGTTCAAACAATACAGGATCTTTGAAACTAACAGCTTTATCGGTTTCTCCTGCTCTCATCTTGATTTTTTTCTTTGTGAAGATGGATACAACTTCACCAGAAATCATGTCTATATATACATCCGCTCCAATTTCTTGTCCATTGAGAAATTCTTGAATCATTAAGTCTTTCTCGTGTGTAAAAAGCAAATCAATAGTATCTTTATCATAGACTTTGGAAACACTTAAACTGGCTGATCCTCGATAAGGTTTCACAAATACAGGATATGATATTTCTTTTGCCTCCACAGACTTATAGAACTCGTACTTATCCATCCATGATAGGGCACATTTGTATCCATGGTTCTTCAGCCAATTGTACATCTGCATTTTATCTAATGCCATCTCACAAAGCTCATACGAGCTACCAAAGACAGTTGTCCCTATATCATTAAATCTTTTCTCATTAGCTGCAAGAAGAGACAATTCCGGATCAATCAAGCTCAAAACACCATCAACCTTTTCATTTTTACAGATATCTACGATAAAATCTATATACCCAGGTTCAGTAATGAGTGGTAGAATGTAATACTTATCTGCATCGTATATTGCAGGTCCAAGATGATTAGCATCTGTCGCTATCACTATTCCATTACCACTAAATGTTTTCTTAAAGTACTGGACAACTTTGTTTCTTGTTCCAGCAGCAAGTATCATAAAATTCATATCAACCTCAACTATAAAAAAATCAATCACCGCTCTGCAAAAATTATAAACATCTCATCGTTAATGCTTAATCCATTAATATTCTTACTCATATTATGTTTAATCTATATCATTGAAAGCATCTGTGAATTATCTTGATAACCATATCCTGTTGTTCTTCCGTCATTTTATTATCACTTGGTAAACAGAGCCCTCTTCGAAATATATCAGCACCTACATCAATACCCGATTCGTTAATACATGCATTTGTCCCACATCTACTATTTCCTTCAACCGTGACAAAAGGGTTCATCCTGTATATAGGTTGCATATGCATAGGCTTCCATATTGGGCGACCTTCTGCCTGAAATGCAGCCAAAGCAGTCAATATTTCACCAGGACTACTCTTCCCACTTTCACTAATCCATAGTTCATCTTTTTCTCCACGAACATGAGGAGCCATAGCATCGTTATCAATAATCAAGCATGAAAGCCACATATTTGGTATGCTTTTTTCTGCATCATACGGATTCATTTGTACTGGTAGATCCTTTAGTCCATCTTTGTACCGTTCATATATTCTTCGTTTCTGTTCAATATGTTCTTCAAGATATGAAAGCTGTCCTCTAATCACTCCTGCAATAACATTGCTACATCGATAGTTATACCCAAGTTCCTCGTGCTGATACCACGGAGCAGCTTCCCGACTTTGTGTTGACCACTTACGAACTCTAATAGCATCTTCCTTTGAATCGGTTAGAAACATTCCTCCGCTGCTTCCTGTAATTATCTTATTACCATTAAAAGAAATACAGTTATACTGACCTATATTTCCCGTCTCAACCCATTTCCCATTCAATTTGTATTTTGCCCCTAGAGATTCAGCAGCATCTTCAACAATTAAAGCTCCATTAGCTTCGCAAACAGCCTTTAATTCATCCATTTTCCCAGGAGTACCATAGAGATGTGCAATAACGACCAGCCTAGTATCTGGATAAATCTCGAATGCTTTTTCAAGTGCCTTTGGAGACATATTCCAAGTATCATATTCAGTATCTATGAATATAGCCTGCCCACCTTCATACGCAACTGGATTTATGGATGCGTCAAACGTCACATCAGAACAAAATACCGTGTGGTTCTTTAATACACCTTGCTCTGGCCTTGATTGTCCATAAAGCCTTTCGCTCGCGAGTTTTGTAGCCAAATGAAGAGCCGCTGTTCCAGATGACAACGCAACGGCATATTTACATCCAATATATTCCGCTATTTCCTTTTCAATTGCATCAATGTTGGCACCAACAGTACTAACCCAGTTGGTTCGAATAGCTTCATCAACCCAGCGTTGTTCTTCGCCATGCATAGTAGGGCTACTGAGCCACAGTTTATTCTCAAATGGTTCAATCCCTGCAAATCTCGGGTCTTTTAAAAAATCGTGTCTTTTCATTAGTTATCTCCCGTATTGTTATCCCTCAACTTAAGAATCAAAATGGATTTATATTAAATAATTTTTCACAATATTGTTTCACAAAACGTTCAACGAAAGTTAATTCTTTCTCCAATCTCATCTTTATACAATGCTGTACCATCTTTGTATCCAACAAATGGTATTAATAATTATTAAAACTGTACTTGCCCAATTTTTATGGGTTTCAAATTCAGCTTTTACTGCACTTCATCGTACATGGTATATCTAAAGAGCTATATTTTTATCTTATCTCAAATTTGATTAAATAATGTATAATCCGTTCTATTACCGTTTTATTTTCATGGATATTGTTTAACTTGCTATATGAATGTTGTTGCATAATCATGATTACAAACAAAAACCGCACACATTAAGCTATATCACTATGCATAATGTGTGCGAATTAATCACGCCCTACGACGCATGCTCTCTCATCTCTCTCCTCTGCTCTTCATAAGCCTTGCCCTTCTCAGTAGAGCCATGCTCTCCTGCAGGGTGATAAGTATCAACTATCTCAGCAACCAGATCTCTGATATCGCTTCTGTCCTCATAGGCAGCTTCCATAAGCCCTCTCAGCTGACTGATAAACCTGTCGGTATCGAATTCAAGTGGTCTGCCTATATTGATCAGCTCATTTGATGTCTTCTTCAGACCTTCTTCATCCATAAGTCTCTCTTCGTAGAGCTTCTCTCCAGGCCTGAGTCCTGTATAAACAACCTTTATATCAACGTCCGGCTTGTAGCCTGACAGTCTGATCATATTTCTTGCAAGATCATCGATCTTGACCGGTGTACCCATATCAAGGACAAATATCCTTCCGGCATTTCCCATCGTAGCTGCTGTAAGCACAAGTGAAGCCGCCTCAGGTATAGTCATAAAGTATCTGATGATCTCAGGATGTGTTACCGTAACCGGTCCACCCTTCTCTATCTGCTCTTTGAAGCGTGGAATTACCGATCCGTTGCTTCCGAGTACATTTCCGAACCTTACTGCCACGAACTCAGTCTTAGGCTTGTTCGGTATCACAAGGTTATCATTGAGACTTCTGTTCATAAGTCCGTGTGCATGAATATCCGGAAGCTCTGATGCCCTTCCTTCCTCAATCTTTCTTGCAAAGGTCTGGACTATCATCTCACAGATTCTCTTGCTGGCCCCCATTATATTTACAGGATTAACAGCCTTATCAGTTGAGATAAGTACGAACTTCTCACAGCCGTAAGCCATAGCTGCAAAAGCTGTATAGTAAGTACCTATAGCATTATTCTTTATGGCTTCACATGGGCTGTCCTCCATAAGAGGTACATGCTTATGAGCTGCCGCATGGAAGACCACATCCGGTCTGTAATCGGCAAAAACCTGCTTGATTCTTCTGCTGTTGCGTACTGAACCTATAAGAACAACAAGGTCCATATTCGGATATTTATCCAGAAGCTCAAGCTTTATGGCGTGAGCATTATTCTCATATATATCGAAAACTATAAGTCTCCTGATTCCCGGTATGGCTGCGACCTGTCTGCAGAGCTCGCTTCCGATACTTCCGCCACCGCCGGTGATAAGTACTGTCTTGCCGTAGAGATAATCCTTTATCTCTCTTGAGCCCATCTTGACAGGCTCTCTGCCGAGGAGATCCTCGATATCGATCTTCTTGAGGCTGCTTACTGATACATTACCAAGCACAAGCTGATATACGCCCGGAAGGTTCTTGATCTCGCAGTCTGTCTCTCTGCAGATATTAATTATATCCTTTCTTTCCTTTGCAGTGATACTCGGAATGGCAATATATATCTTATCAACCTTATATTTTTCTACATTATCTACTATGGATTCTCTGCCGCCGACAACAGGAACACCGCTTATTTCTTTGTTCCACTTATTTTTGTTGTCATCGATGATGCAGACAACATCTTCCTTTGTAAGTTCAGTCGATCTCTTGATCTCTCTAAGTATCATCTGTCCGGCTGCACCGGCACCGACAAGCATGATTCGTTCCTTCTTTGCTTCAGCCACTCTGGTTGCACGTAGCAGAAGCACGAACCTGTATGCAAATCTTATTCCTATAACAAGCATAAACTGGAACAGTATACCCATTACATAATAAGATATCGGCATCCTTTTGAAGAGTAATGTTATTCCGACAATATGGAAAAGTCCTGTGATGAATGTAGCTAAGATAACACGAACGAACTCGGTATAGCTTGCGAATCTCCAGATACTCTTATACAGCTTAAGAGCCACAAAAACGATCATACAGAAAACTGCATAGATTGCTGCAAACTTCGCCCACGGTTCAATGTAACTTTCAGGAACACGTGTGATTCTGAACTCAAACCTTATAAGGAGTGCCACAAGGAATGATATCGTTACGGCGATCACATCATACACCGCAAGGCATATAGTTATGAGATGGCTGTTAAACCATTCCTTTTCTGTTATACTTTTTCCCTGTGTATCCTTCATACCAAAATCTCCAAAAAATCACTGTAAAACTATCTGTATATGCATCATTCAAACTGATGTAATACTGATGATTATAATCAGCCATACCAACATCATACTATCGGTCATATCACCTGCTGTAGTGCCGGCATATTCTGATTACTTATCATCCTCGCCATAGCCGTAACCATAGCCGTATCCATAACCATAGCCATAATAGCCCTTGCCATAGTATCCTTTACCATAGCCCTTGCCATGAGCCTCAACCTTGTTGAGTACGGCGCCGAGTATTCTGACCTTACTGTTCTCAAGCTGTTTCTTTACGTTCTGAACAGCCTTATAGCTGACGCCATCAGTCTCGATAACTATCAGTGCACCATCACATTTCTGTGAAACGATTGCAGCATCGATAACGCTTCCGAGCGGTGGACAGTCGATTATAACATAGTCATACTGCTCTCTTCCGACCTCAAGAAGCTTGTCGAAACGCTTATTGCCGAGAAGCTCTGCAGGGTTTGGCGCCACCTGTCCGGTAAATACGATGTCCAGCCCCTTAACATTGGTCGTATAGATGACCTCTTCAAGCTTCTTCTTGCCCGCCAGATAATGGCTGAGACCAAATGTCTCCTTATCAACCATATATCTTGTAACTGTTACCGACTTACGTATGTCCGCATCCACGAAGAGAACCTTCTTACCATCCTCTCCCATGGAGCACGCGAGCCTAAATGCAACCTCAGACTTTCCTTCATTTGGCTGAGCGCTTGTTATCGATATAGTCTTAACGTCGTCGCCTATGAAGCTTATGTTGGTTCTGAGTGCTTTATATGCTTCATTTGTCTTGAACTGAAGCTGTGTCAGGTTTTCAAAATTAATGTTCATGTCACAGCCTCCCTAGCTTACTTTCTTATTTTCATCACTGCCGGACGAACTGTTCTTTGCCGAGCTTCCGGACGTTTTTCCGCCCTTCTTGCTCTTGCCTTTATTCGAACCGGTTCTGTCCCTGCCGTGAGTTTTCTTCTTGGTTCCCGCACCGTCGAAAGGAATCATACCGATGGTGTTGATTCCGATATATTTCTCAACATCCTCACTGGTGTGGATAGAATCATTCATGAGATATCTGATTATTATAACTGCAGCTGCGAGCACAAAGCCGAGCAGGCCGCCGATAATAACGTTTTTCTTAAGTGAAGGCGATGCCGGACCGTTCGGGATGTGACCGTAATCGATTACGTTCGGCTTCTCTGTATCCATCTTCTTGTGGATGAACTCGATAGAAACGTCTGTAAGCTTGTCTACAATGGTCTTCGCCATGTATGCATCCGCATTTGTGACCGTGATGTAAAGGATACGTGTATTCTGCGGATTGGTGATGCTTACTGCTGCGCCGAGCTCTGAGTAGCTCATATCAAGCTTAAGCTCTGATATGGTGGTCTCAAGAACCGGTCTCGACTTGATGATCTCCATATAGTCCTGAGTAAGCTGTGAGCCTATCTGCAGTTCTGATATAGAAAGGTCTACTGATGTATTTAAGATAAATATCTGCGAGGTCGACTGATACATCGGCGTTACGAAAAATGATGTATATCCTCCGGCAAGTCCTGCTGCTATAACTACAACCAGCACCAGTGTCCATATGCGGCTGAGCAGCAGCCTGCAGATCTCAGCAAGATCTATCTCGGTTTCATTTGATCTGTTTACGGTCTTCTCCGTCATCTTCTTGTTCCGTTCCTGTTCTGTTATTTTTTTATCTTATATCTCTGTTGTTATGAACAACATATTGTTTATGTTTTATCAATACCAGATAGTTTTGTATCTGATCCTTTATTCTGTTTTATCATCCGGGACAGATAATGTCCGATTGTTTTATGAGTATGATAATCCGGTTAATTCATACCTGATTGTCATATATATACTGTTTGATGATTGATATGATCAACTATCGATCTTTGTTACGATTATACAATCAATTATTCTGTAATACTTCGTATCAATTTGTTATATCATAACTGTATATACTCATTACGTATAACCCTCTCTGCGTTCTCCCTGAAAAGTGCATCTGCCACTTCGCTTCCGCACTTCTTCCTCACCCACTCAAGGGCTCCGGTGATCGCCGGGATTCTGTTCTCCGGATCATGGCAGTCCGTGCTCACAAATTCGATATAACCGCCTGTGAGGAGCTTC
>OCTW013410487.1_pt1 | contig 33478 bp, 28 predicted proteins | sample 1539671 | NCBI WGS metagenome assembly OCTW01 (sample SAMN02144230, study PRJEB22623) | gut metagenome | biome: sheep rumen | host: Ovis aries | place: New Zealand
ACCTGATCAGTCACGACATCGCCGATCGTGAAATTGATCACCAGTAAGAACGCAAATCCCAGCAGTACACCCAATTTTTCGTTTGTGGAACGCGGTGTATTGATGATTTCCTTGCACATCAAAAGTAAAATACTGAACGTCAGCAATTGCGTACCGATGGCAAACTGATAGTTCACGACGAAATAAGACGTGTTGATAATGGAAACAAACAGGTAAACACTGTAAGAAATATAAAACAGCCAGCTGTTCAGATCCGTATTGACAAAGCGAATGAGTTTCTCTTTCATTCCTACCACGTTTTCACAAAGGTCTGAAGTTTCTTGATGGATTTCACTTCACTGCGGCCTGAACCAGTTACTTTGTAATATTTCGGCGTGCCGTCGCTGTTTTTAACCAGAGCGCTCTTGCCATCGATATTGAAGGCAATCGACGTGCAGTAATTGTCCTGATCAAATCCAAAGACCACCGTCGGAGTCGTCGCATCTTTCGCCGTTACTGTGATTTTGTGATTCGCCTGATCACCAGTTGTCGTAAAAGTCGAGGTATCTAACGCGTTCAAGGATTCCAGCGTTTCATCGTAAGAGCGGCTTTCCGCCACAACCCCTTGATTTTTCATGAACACATTCTGAAACAGCGCGGTCTGTTCATAGTGGTGGCTGGCACTGTCCGTCGACGATTTCGATTTTTTCGCAGTGGACGCGGTGGACTGCTGCCCACACCCCGCCGCAACGAGGATCAGAGCCGCTGCCAGACCTAATAGCCAAATTTGCATACTTTTTTTCATTACAATCTCCCTTAGTTTTATTTAATTTTAATTTATATTTCGTCATTTCCGCTTTCGACCAAGTGCGCGCTTCGGAATGATAAGCCGATATACAACATACCCCAATAAAGTGCCAAGGGTGTTATTAAAAATGTCATCAAATTCGAACATACCGCAATGGAAAATATACTGCATCACTTCTATGGATAACGAGCAAAAAAATCCGAACAGCAGTGTTTGCACAAAACAGCGCTTTCCTTTTGCCAGCGGAAATAAAAAGCCAACCGGCATCAGCATCGCAATATTTAAAAAGATTTGCTTGGCATAAGACCAACTGTGCATCGCGAGCATGCTGCGGTATTCCCAAAATAAATTGAGATTCGCCTGGGATGTCGCCGTCGGCACTCTGGAGAAAACCGTCGAGCCGAACATCAGATACAAGTACAGCACCAGAAACCAGCCGAAAATCAACTGACTGATTCGAATCCGCCGTTTGACGCACATCACGACGCCCCAGATCAACGCTGCCGATAAAATCAGCAAGCCGACGCGGACCATGTTCGGTGTCCAGATGGGATGATAGCCCTCCCAGACGCTTCCGGCCCACGCCTTCATATCGGTCCGCTGCAGCTTCGCAGCCAATGCGTTGAGGCCTCTGGTCAACAGATCAAAAAAATTTGTCATTCTCAATTTTCCTGCCTATCTCAACTTTGTTTATTTTGTTTATGCATTATAGAAAATCAAATTTAATGCTTTCTGAATCAAAGCCGATTCTTTTCAAAAAAAAAGCTCTTCCGAAGAAGAGCGTAATTTTAAAATGGAGCGGAAGACGAGATTTGAACTCGCGACCCTCGCCATGGCAAGGCGATGCTCTACCACTGAGCCACTTCCGCATCGATGGTGCGAGGAAAGGGATTCGAACCCTCACCGCTGTATAAGGAGCGACAGGTCCCTCAAACCTGCGTGTCTGCCTGTTCCACCATCCTCGCATCTGTTCACAACAGAACAATACTTATTATAGCTGATCTTTTTAAAATTGCAAGCTTTTTTTTAAATATTATCGATTTTTTTATATTATTTTGATTAAGCGGATGTTTTGCTCTAAGGTCAACGTGTCCCTGCTGTTGTCAATCACAATATCCGCCCGGCTGATCATTTCCTGATCCGACATCTGCAGATCGAGCATTCGTCCCGCCAAATCCCTATCGATATGATCCCGTCTCACAATGCGGTCAATCCGCGTCGATTTTCTACAGACCACGACCGCGATGCGGTCCACATACTGTTCCTGATGGGTCTGAAAAAACATTGGGCAGTCGTAAATGACTGCGGGCACCCCCTGTCGACAATAGGCTTCGATCGCGTCGAGGATTTCCCGCTGCAAAATCGGGTACTGGATCGCCTCAAGCTGTTTTTTGACACCCGGATCTCCGACCATTCTCTTCCGAAGCAGCTCACGATTCAATTCACCCGATGCCGTTAAGACCTCTTTGCCAAAGGCCTCGACAATTAGCGGCAGCGCTTTGCCGCCGGGCGCTGTAATCTGATGCGCCATTTGATCCGCGTCGACGACCGGCAGATTGAACTGCCGGTGGAAAATTTCGGATACCGTGCTCTTGCCCGAGCCGATGCCGCCAGTCAGTCCAATGACGACGGTCTTTGTCTTACTTGATGGCATACCATGAATCTCCTTGATGGGCGTCGACAACCAAAGGCACCGCCAGCTGGACGGTGTTTTCCATTTCTTCGATGAGCAGCGCCAACACATCGTCTGCTTCGTCCTTCGGGGCATCGATGATCAATTCATCGTGAATCTGTAAAATCAAATGAGAGCGGAAGCTTTCTTTCTGAAGTCGGCGGTACACGTGAATCATCGCCATTTTCATAATATCCGCGGCCGTCCCTTGAATCGGGGTATTCAATGCAATGCGTTCCCCGCTTTTGCGGATCATGCCGTTGCGGGACTGTATTTCCGGAATGTTGCGTCTGCGCCCGAATAACGTCGTCACGTAGCCTTTTGCTTTCGCTTCTTCGACGATCCCTTCCATGTAGGCCTGAACCTTGGGATAACGGGCGAAATACATATCGATGTAATTCTGCGCCTGCTGGCGGCCAATCCCTAATTCCTTTCCGAGGCTGAAGGCTTGCTTGCCGTAAATCAAACCAAAATTGATCGCCTTTGCGTGGCTGCGCTGTTCCCGCGTTACCTCTTCAAGGGGCACACCGAAAATTTCGGAGGCCGTTCTCGCGTGAATGTCTTCTTTTCGGATAAAGGACCCGATTAAATTCTGATCGCCTGTTAAATGTGCGAGCACCCGCAGCTCGATCTGCGAGTAGTCCGCATCGAGCAAGGTTCGATCCGGCCCTTCTGGGATAAAGACCTTGCGGATTTCCCGCCCTAAATCAGTGCGGACTGGAATATTCTGCAGATTTGGATCCGAAGACGAGATGCGTCCCGTCGCTGTCACCGTCTGGTTGAAATGTGAATACACCCGATAGGTTTGAGGATCGACGTATTTAATCAATCCCGCACCGTAAGTGGAGTCCAGCTTCGTCACCGTTCGGTATTCGAGAATATCCGGCACAATGTCGTGATAGGGCGCCAGCTGTTCGAGCACTTCGACCGACGTCGAGTAGCCCGTTTTCGTCTTTTTGATGGCCGGCAGCTGCAGCTCTTCGAATAAAATCTGCCCGAGCTGCTTCGTCGAATTGATATTGAATTCCTGTCCCGCCTCATCGTAAATTTTTTCAGTCAATTCATTGATGCGGGTTTCAAAGGTTTTCGACAACGCCGTAAGCTGGTCCACATCGATTTGAAAACCAATGCTTTCCATACTGGCGAGCACGTCGATCAAAGGCATCTCGATGTCTCGGTACAGCTGTGTCATGCCCTCTTCTTCCAAACACGTGCCCAGCTCTTCGGGCAGGTCAGCCAGCACCTGACATTCCGCCGCCATTTGGGCGCGCATGACCGCAGGGTCTATGTCGCCCAGCTTTTTGCGCTTTTTGCCCTTTCCAAATAAGGTTTCTTCATCTGCAATGTGCCGGTCGAGGTATTTAAGTGCCAGATCAGAAAGGTCGTACCGACGGTCTGTCGGCTCCAATAGATAAGCCGCGACGTACGTATCAAAGCCCAGATTGCCCAGCGCCGCGCCGTAGGCCTCAAAATCGTGAATCAACGCTTTTAAATCGTGCCCCACGACGGCCAAAACGTCCGCGTTGGGCAGATCGTCAAATTCACGAATAAAGCGCGCAACGAGCTTAGGATCGTCCACAACCCATATTTTTTTGAAATCGCTGAAGGCTAGATAGGCGCAGTCTGCTTCTCTTCGAAGGTGGATTGCAATCCGATCCAGCTTTGACAGCTGAAGCTGCACAAAATACAAATCCTTTTCCGAATCGATACTCGAGAATGGCACAGATGTGCTATTGCCTTGAGTTGCCGCCTCGCCGCTCTGCCCCCGAGTGCGCTCAATGCTGCGAATAATAGAAGAGAATTCCAGCTCGTTTAAAGTAGCCATCACCTCAGGATTAAATAAATCGCGCATCTGCATCGCGTCTTCGTCGATTTCAATTGGCGCTTCCACATCGATTCGGCCGAGAAACAGACTCAAATAGGCGCTGTCTTTTCCCGCTTCGACCTTTTCTTTTTGTTTGCCCTTTAATTCGTCAATATGTTCATATAGACCGTCAACGGTCTTGTATTTTTTGACGAATTTAAGCGCCGTCTTTTCGCCGATTCCTTTAATGCCCGGAATATTATCGGAAGTGTCACCCATCAGCGCCTTGACCTGAATCAATTCAACCGGTGCAATGCCGTATTTTTCGTCAATGGCTGCCGGATCAATTTCTTCAAATTGCGAGCCGCTGCGCGTCGTCGTGTAGAGAATGTGAATGTTGTCTTCGACCAGCTGGAATGAATCGCGGTCCCCAGTGATGATCTGCGCCAAAACTGGCGCCGCTTTGTGTGCGAAATGTTTGGAAACTGTTCCGACGATGTCGTCAGCTTCATAGCCTGCCAGTGTCAACACCGGCACCTGCATTTCGGCCAGCAGTTTTTTCATTAAATCCAGTTGAATGATCAGCTCTTCTGGCATCTTGTCCCGCCCGGCTTTGTACGCGTCGTACTTTTTGTGGCGGAATGTCGGCTCCGGCAGATCAAAAGCGACAGCAAGATAGTTCGGACGCATTTCATTTTGAATCTGCTGGAGCAGTTTCACAAATCCGTAAATAGCATTCGTCGGCACGCCTTTTGTACTGGCCATGCCACGAATACCATAAAACATCCGAAACAAAATACTGTTGCCGTCGATTAAGATTGCCTTCTTCTGTGACGCCATCCTCTACTCCTATTCACTCAAATTTATTTTCGATACCCGTCCGGGTTTTTCTTCTGCCAATTCCAGGAATCCCGGCACATATCTTCTAAGTTGTGCTTAGCTGTCCAGCTGAGCACATCCTTCGCTTTGTCCGCGTTGGCCCAGAACTGTGGCAGATCGCCGGCCCGTCTCGGCCCAATTTCGTACGGAATTTTGACACCATTGGCTTCTTCAAAGGCGTGAACAATGTCCAATACGGAATAAGGTGTGCCTGTCCCTAAATTAAAGATTTCCGTTCCTTTATGATTTTCCGCGTATTCGACTGCCTTGACATGGCCTTCCGCCAGGTCAACCACGTGGAGATAATCGCGACGGCACGTACCATCCGGCGTATCGTAATCGTCGCCGAAAATCGTCAGATGATCCAACTTACCGATGGCGACCTGTGAAATGTAAGGCATCAGGTTATTTGGAATGCCCTTCGGGTCTTCCCCGATCATCCCGCTTTCGTGTGCGCCAATCGGGTTGAAGTAGCGAAGCAGAATCAGCGTCATATCCGGGTTGGCCACGACCGCATCCTGGAGAATCTGTTCCATCATCGATTTCGTCCAGCCGTAAGGGTTGGTGCAGCTGCCTTTTGGCATCGTTTCAACGTAAGGAATTGGATTTTCCGATCCGTAAACCGTCGCAGATGATGAAAAAACAAAGCGCGTGACATCCGTTGCGGCCATGCATTCCAGTAATGTCAGTGTCGTATCGATATTGTTGCGGTAATACAGCACCGGCTTTTGAACCGATTCGCCAACCGCCTTCAAACCCGCAAAGTGAATCACGCAGTCGATGTCGTTCGCTTTGAAGATTTTCATCATCGCGTCCCGATCCTGTACGTCCGCTTCGTAGTGGACGATCGGTTTGCCTGCCAGCTCTTCCACACGCTTCACCGCTTCCGGCGATGAATTGTCATAATTGTCAACAATAACCACATCGTGTCCGCTTTCGATCAAAGCTAATGCTGTGTGGCTGCCGATGTAACCGGCACCACCGGCTAAAAGTATGTTCATGGAATGCCTCCTAAAATTTCTTTAAATTTCAAAATAAAGCCAGTTCCTATTATACCCTATTTATTTTTGAATGCCAATTTTAGAAAAATCTATAATATACTTGTTTTTATATATTTTTTTCTATACTACTTTTGTTCGATTTTTTTGTATTTATTATCTTAAGTGGATATTGCCGATACATGAAGAAAGAGCGCAAAACTGGAATTTTCGGAACAATAAATATGGATAATAATGCAAAAACGATTCGGTATAATATTGAACATATTGTATATATCTTAAGACTGCTAATCTGAAATAATGCAAAAATCTTATTTACAATAATAAAGACAAATCGAAAATTGTTCAAATCTAGGATATGCGTGCATAATACAACCAATGATAATTCTCCCAATTTAATAAACCGTTTTGAAAATCCATTGAGTTTTTCTTCTATCCAGATGCTAAAACAACATATTGTATAACACCCTGCCAAACTGCCAATTACAGCAATTGGCGGATAGTCTGCACTTGCCGTATTAAACCAAAAAACTCCCATTTTCGCTGATAAAATCCAAATTATAATACATATAACAAATAGGACCGGATTTTTCTTATGGAAAAGATCATATTGGTGTGCTAAATCACCTATCCAATAAAATAACAAACTAATACATGCAGCAGGAATAGACCAAGGTAAAAATAAATTAAATTTCTTCGTTAAACAAAAGCCTAAGCCACATATTATCGAAAAAATAATAGTAATCCCAATATTTTTTAGATGACACCTGCTCATTAATCTTTTTATTAATGTGTAGGTAATATTCGCAATAAACATACATGGTAAAAACCAAATTGCACCAATAGATAAAACATTTACTGGTTTAGTTCCTATAATCGTAACCGATGTTCCAACACCATAAAGTGCCGCTATAATTCCCTGTTTTAGAGTTGGAAAACACAAATTTAATAATCGATTTGGCCATTTTACTGCAATCAGCGAAAAAGCGATCATTAACACACTTGTTATTAAATATGGTAACAACAGATTATCAAACCCACTTTTAATCACTTTTTTTATTGGCTTATCTTTATGTAAATAACCAGAAATAAAAAAGAATATCGAAACATTGACAGTAAAAATCACGTTTTGCACAGTTGGACCAAACGTTGCTCCTACTGTATGACCTATTATGATTAAAAGAATTCCAATTGTTCTCGCGTTATCGATCCATTTTACTCGCTTCATTTATACCTCTCTATATTTGATTTTATAAGAAATAAGAAAAAAAATTTCAATTCTTTTTTTTATTATTATATCTTAAAAAATCATAATAATAATCCCGTCATATAACTATTTTTAATTTAGACTATTTTTACATTATTTATTTTCCCTACTCCGGTTAAAAGATATTTTCTTGATTTTTGCAGTAGATATCATATATGATAGTTATTGTAAAATAAAGACAGGTTTATAAGGTGATAATATGGAAAAATCGTCAAAAAAACTTATTCAATGGTTATTAAAAAGTTTTGTTATTTCAATAAGTATTGCTTTGATATTGGAACTTGGGATCTATAATTTCCAACATTGGAAATCGTATTCTTACAAAGAAGTCCATTCTCCCCATATTACCCTAGGAACTGGCCTTCAAAAGGTTAACCGTTCACAATATAAGGTGAACAATGATCAAGCGTATATTGAAATTTCTAATATCAACGCGCCTGTAAAAAATCTATTTATAGATGTTGAACAAATTGAAAATAATAATTCAGCACTAGAAATACAACTCCAATGTACAGATGCAAGCAGTGAAGATTACTACTCATTAAATACAACAGAAATTGTACCGAATATTCCTGCAAGTAAATACAAATATTTACGTCTATCTGGAAATTCAAAAAAACTTCGCATAAATTTATTAAATTGCAATAACAAAATAATAAAAATCAACAATATCTGCATTAATTCAGAAATACCTTTAAACATAAATATAAAAAGATTATTGTTTATTTTTGTGTTGGCTTTCTTTGGTTGTTTATTTGTCAGCAATTCATTATTGTACAAAATTCCATTAAATTTGAATCATAGAAAACAACGAATATTTCTTTACATAATCATTGCCATCGAGATAATTTCGTGTATTTTCATTGCTTATTACACTCGGCCAGATTGGCAGCATACAACATGGCCTGCAAGTAATCAGTATAATGAAATTGCTAAGTCACTGGTACATGGTCATCCTTATCTAGAAATTAAACCACCAAAATTCTTAGCTAAAATGAAAAATCCGTACGACTCCGTTGCTCGTTTTACCCTTTCGCAAAAAACTGGCGAATCCTATGTAACAGACTACGCATATTTTCATGGAAAATATTATTCTTATTTTGGTGTTCTTCCTGCTTTGTTATTCTTTGTTCCACACTATCTCATTACTGGAAACGACATGCCAACATGGATTCCAGTCTTATTTTGTGTATGTCTATTGACTATTGTATGCTTTTGGTTTGTATATACCGTTGCAAAAAAATATTTTAAAAATATCAGTTTCGGTGCTTTTATTCTATTATCTCTTGTCATGTTTCTTGCATCTTCGCAGATAACATATACTCTGGTTAGTGCTGATGTATATGTTATGCCAATTGTCTTAGCTTTGCTGCTAGACCTAACCGGAATTACCTGTTGGCTGCACGCATCAGATAACAAGGGAAATATTCAAAAAAAATGGCTTATTACTGGTTCAATTTCAATTGCTCTAGTGGTGGGTTGTCGGCCTCAATTAGCAATTGCATTACTCTCCGCTTTTCCTATCTTTTGGAAAGAAATTAAGGAAAAAGAATTTTTTTCAAAAAAAGGATTGCTTAATACTTTATGTGTTTTTGTTCCTGTAATAATTGTTGGGCTCGGAATCATGGGATATAATTACTGGCGATTCCAAAATCCTTTTGATTTCGGCGCAACTTATAATTTAACTGGCTTTGATATGACCCACGTTAATAAATCCCCTATAAAATTATTTTTGGGCTATTTTTGTTATTTTATTCAGCCTTTTAATGTGGTTAATCATTTTCCATTTATGGAAATTCCTATCCAATTTATGAAAATAACGAGTGACTTCCAAGGAAAGATTATTAATGAAGAATTTTTAGGAAGCTTCTTTTCACTTAATTTGATAGCCGTATCCGTTTTCTGGTTGTTTTCAATTAAAAAAATTATGAAATCTCAGAAAACATATGCTATAGCTGTAAGTTTCTTGTTTGCGGCTCTCATAATCGTATCTGTGGACATCCTTATGGTTGGCATTACTCAAAGATATCTTTGCGACTTCGGAATGTTTATTATGATTAGTGACATAATATTCTTGCTCACAGTATTAGACCTCACATATCAAAAAATCTATTATAAGTATATTCTATCCATAATTGTTCCCTTTGCTCTTCTATGCATTATGATTAATTATCTATCGCTGTTAGCTATTGGGACACGCGGATATTCAGCTATTATGACACACTATCCACATATATATTACCTAATTAAATATACTTTCTTTATTGTTTAATAAATTTCGGGAAATATCCTATTAAACGATTTATTGTTATTTAGGTAATCGGATATAAATAATCGAAATATTGATCGTAAAAACCTGTTTTATCCAATCAAACTATCATAATATTATCACTAATTATTTATATTTTATTTGATAAATTTGATACCCATTTTTATTATAAATGTTAATAAATTTAACCTTCGAATTTGAAAATGACGTTAATTCTCTATTAGTTAAAATCTTTGTTATTTTCAATTTTTTCATATCTCGGACCGCCAAATCTAAATGAAACGCATCTCCATAAACAAGTGTGAATTTTGTTTTTTTTTGATCAGTGATTGTTGCATAGATATGCGCATAACGATTATAAATATGTTTATATTTTAACGTTGGATCAAGTTTTTTCCATCGGCTTAAATTCGGATACACGTTGGTACTATTTATTGTAGAAGCTCCAGCCATAATTGCATAATCATCTAACTCATTGGCATTATCAACAATCCAAACATCATCAACTGTATTACTTAACCGTATCGCACGATATAGTGATTGATTTTCAATTGCGTAAACTCCACGAGTAACTGGATTAACCAACCCTCCACATAAAAAAGCAATTACAAGACAAAAAACAAGGAATATCTTGGATGAAAATTTATTTTTTTTATAAAGCAAAATACTTAACGAAAAGCTAAGCAAAAAAGCTGCTGAAACAATTGTCATTTTTAAAGACATATAACAATTGTTTATTTTATTACAATAGATTATCACAGCAAATGTAGATAAAATAGCAATTAATACTTTTATCGCTTTGTATTTTACACTATCGGATAAATTTTGCTGCATTAATGCAATATTCCTAAATAATAAAAATAGATTTATTAATCCAATTGCCAAATATAATCTATTACTTTGTACCATGTACAATAAAGTTATTTTCGATAACCATTTGGGCCATCCAAACAAATAACGTGATAAAAAACCTCCATTAAGCGCTAGTAACATTATTGATAAAAAATCTTTCTTCTCGTCATGGATAAAATTCCATATAGATAAAATAATTCCAAGCGGAAATAAATCATAAAAGAAAGCATTTTCACAAACATTTGGCGAAAGATTCTTTTGAATTAATGGATAAAAAATCGAAGCCGGATATTGAAACAAAAATCGTATTTCACCTTTACTTGATTCAAATCGAGCGCCCGGATAAGCTGTGTGCATTACTGCGTAAATCGTTTGAAAGGATCGCTTAAAAATATGATAAATAATACCACAACAAAATATTACTGATAACAAAATTATTAATATATCAATTTTCGAAAACGATAATTTCTTTACTTTATTCATATTTTTCCGTACTGTCCAAATAAGCATAATCAAAAAAACGTACGCTAAAGGAATTTCCCATGCTGGATACACAGTAAACATATAACATCCCATTGCCCAGAAGAAGCAGAATGGCAATGTATATCTCTTAACTTGAGTTAAATTGTCTTTTTTGCTAATGTATTCATTAAAAATAATAACAACTAATTGTCCAAAAATAAGCATTTCTACTAAACCATTAATGGCAAACCACCATTGAACAATTGGCGAAAATGCAATTAACAAAGAATATCCTATTGATAATTTACAATCATCTTCAGTAATAAGACGTCCAAACTCAAAAGAAACCAACAATAAGGTAATCAATCGCCCCATCCAAAAAAAAGATAAACCTTGACCCTTATTTAAAAATAAATAGCCAATTTGAAAAGGGTGGAATATTATCGCGATATCTCGAACTGGTGCTCCGTAAAGAATAAAGGCATCTGTTTTACAACCTCTGATCGTGTTACTATAATATGGAAATGTTCCCTTTAAATTTTCATATTGTGATAAAGAAAAAGGAGTTAGAACATTCCATTCATCAGATCTAATCGTTCTAGGAATTCCGAAAATAGGTGATGTTTTATTCGAAAAATAAGTCGACCAAATATCAATTGAAGAACCATGGATTTGAAAAAAAACAAGAACCAAAAAAATAATTATTGCAATAAAAAACCGATATTTAAAAAATAGTTTTTTTAAATGATTATTTGCCTCCAAAAAATAAATTGCAAGACTTAACAAGATCGCAAAAAAAAGGTATTTTTTAAAATGAAAATAGATGATTGTATTTAAAAATGCATCTTTTTGAATGTTAGAAACAAATAAATTGTTTTCTAAAATTATTATATAAGATTTCATTAAAATCGTAACAATAAATGCAAATAAAATAGATAAAATGCATTTTGTTATATTATTTGTTGTCTTGTTTTCCACACCAATGCCTTCTTTTTTACTCTTAAAATCACCAATTAATTTAATAATTTATCCATATACTTCAAAATAACGTATTTAAACTAAGAAAATTAATATTAGATTAGTGATTTTTTCAACTTAGATGATATTAATTTATTATTAATATGCTATCTTAATATATTTTTACCTTTTTCAGAAATAAAGCCTTTCTCAATTTATTAAATTAAGAAAGGCTTTATCATCTAACTTATATCAGAAATTCGAATAAGCTTTATTCATATCAATGCTACCGGACAATCCCGGCACACTGCCTCGGTCACTGTACTGCCAAATATCAATATGATTACTATACTGTGGTTTTGAATAGTTGTTCCATGAATACGGATACTGAGCGTACCAAATCTTATAGTCTTTAATCATACTATAATCCAGATGGTTATTCAGCCAATTTTGATTCGCATAAATCATCGGCGTATATCCCGCCTTTTTCACTTCTTCACAGAAAGCGATGGCGTTCTTCGACTGCTGTGTCTTACTCAAATATGAAATCCGACTATCTTCTAAATCAATACAGATCGGCATTTTTAAGCTTCTGCCACCTAACAAGCTAATGACATAATCTGCTTCCTGACGCGCTTCATTTTCATCGTCGGCGTAACTGTACACGTAAACGCCAAATGGCATTCCTGCTGCTATCGCATTTTCGTAATTGCTATTGAACTGCTTATCCATGGCACCATTCCCAGCGTGACCCCAAGCAATTCTAAGCATTGCAAAGGAGTAACCAGCATTTTTTGCTTTACGCCAGTTGTCTGCGCTAATATAGCCTTGCCATTCAGACACATCAACACCTAAACCGCCTACTTTCACTGCAGACGTAAATTCAGATGGCAACGCTTTATCAATGTCAAACTGTTGTGCACCAGTATTGTTATTAGAATAAATTTGAAGTTTCGCGTTTTCTTCCTTTGATCCACCCGAGACATCAAGCGCATAACCCGTTGCACATTCTGGAATCAACGCATAGTGCTCTCCAGATTTAACAATAAGCCACTTTTGTGCCTTTGTCCCATTAGTCGTGTACGCCTGAACATCTGCCTGGCTGTTTACCCCACCAACAACATCTAAAACCTTTGAATTATCTCCAACATTAACAATGGTGTAAGATAAATCCGCATTGCGGCGCAATGTCCATCCCTGATCGTACGATGTAGATTTTGTATTTTGCGTGATATTATTCCCATTAATTGTTAAATATTTGCCGCTTTGAGTATTTGAAATTCTAGCTGTAACATCATCTCCAATGTCTTCAGCTTGAATGTATGAAGTTGTATCAGTTACTTTTTCAATTGTAAATGCCTGCGCTTTAGTGCCATTTGACGTGTAGAGCTGTGCTTTTGCTCCTTCAGCACTTGAACCTCCTTTTATATCCAATACACGGTGATCTGAAACAGCCGGTTCCAAATTATAGGACGAACCGTTCTTCTCAATCGTCCATTTTTGTGCTTTTGTATCATTGGATTTGTAAGTTTGAATAGCTGTTTCATTGACATTCCAACCGCCACTGACATCTAAAACTTTACCAGAAGCTTGATTGGTAATTGTATAAACGCCATCCTTTAACTCAAATTTCCAAAGCTGTTGTTTGATATTGCTTGAGGTAGTCTGTGCCACCTGACTGTCGCCGCTTTCAGTTAATACCTTTCCACTTCCCGAATTTACAATCTTCGCAATAAAACCTGTTCCAACATCCGCCGATGGCAGTTGCTGTTCATCACTTGTTTTATCAATCGTAAAGGACTGGGCACTCGAATTGTTCATCCTATACAATTGCACGTTAGTGCCAACATTTGACCCATTTCCATCAATATCCACACTGCGCGAGCCAGACATTGCCGGACGCAATGTATACGAGCCGTCACTTTGTTTTAATAGATACCACTTCTGTGCATTCGTTTTGTTGGCTGAATACGTTTGGATATTTGTGCCATCTTTATCCACGCCTCCTGAAACGTCTAATACCTTTCCATTAGCACAGTTTGTAATGGTATAAGTATTTGAAGATTCATTGAGTGTAAATTTCCAAACTTGATTTTTAGAAATCTGTGTATTGTCGATAACAACATTAGAACCATCAACTGATAATGAACGTCCCGATGATGTTAAACGCGCGTAGAAATCTGTTCCAACATCTGTTGATCCTCCAACCGGATCACCAATTGCAATCTTAAACTTTTGAGCTGCTGTATTATTTTCCTGATAAAGCTGGACGTTTGTACCACTAGTATTAATTTTCCCATCGGCAACGTCCATCACTTTGTCATCTGAACAAGCTGGCTGAAGCGTATAGCTGCCGTCTGATTCCAAATTAAGAGTCCATTTCTGAGCATCTGACCCATTGTCTTTATAAATTTGGATGTTCGTGCCATTATTGTCAGAAGCGTTACTAACATCCAACGCTTTTTGAGTTCCCTTATTAATAATTTTATATTGACCATCACCAATTGGAATAAATTCCCAATACTGATCCTGACTGTATTTGTTAGTTTCTAAAACAATGACGTTATCGCTATCTCGAGAGACCGCTTTATCGCCAATCAAAATCTGAGCTGTAAAACTATCATCCGGCAAACTCTCTGCCGCATGTACAGACTGCGGAATAAACAATAATAAAGAAATAAAGAGAAGGCTCAGAATAAAAACAATATTTTTCGCCACTCGCTTTGAAACGCTCATACAACCATCCTTTCATAAATGACACTATAAAAATACATTTTTATTATACTTTAAAATTTTTTTTAAGTAAAGAAGCTTCTTATTTCTTAAATTTGCGTATTAATCTTCTTACATCCCTTGAAATTAATTGACAGTGCTTATAAAATTAAAATATTATTTCAAGGAGATATTTATGAAAAAAAATTTACATTCACTTTATATAAAATACAAAGAAATTATTAATTATCTAATTGTCGGCATTTTAACGACCGTTGTCAGCTTAGGTGTCTATTATATCTGTACAGTTACTTTTTTAAACCCAAAAAACGCATTTCAATTACAAGTAGCCAATGTCATTTCGTGGATCTGTGCCGTGATTTTTGCCTATTTTACCAACCGTAAATACGTTTTCGAAAGCAAAAACCCCAATATCCTAAAAGAAGCTTCGGCTTTCTTCTTAGCGAGAGTCGGAACACTCTTAATGGATATGGGGGTTATGTTCTTAGGTGTTACCGTAATGGGAACAAATGACAAAATTGCCAAACTTATTTCCCAAGTCGTTGTAACCATCGGCAACTACGTTTTCAGTAAACTTTTCGTTTTTAAAAAAGGACAATCTAATCGAGCTTCTTAATTTTCTTTTGATGTTCTAATTGATTTAATGTCATTTCAAACTGCCTGCGGCTATCTTTAGCACTATTAGACAGCATCAATCCCGTAAAGAATGAGATCATGGAAGCTAATGCCATAAATCCCGAAACAATTAATGTTGGAAATCTTAACACTTCTCCGGTTTTTAGATATTCACCAAAAACAGGGAAAAATAAAATCGCAGCAATCGCCACTAAAATCAAAGCGATAATTCCAAAGAACCCAAAGGGATTATAATTTTTGTACAGTTTTCCAATCGTGCCCAATACTTTTATTCCGTCTGAGTAAGTGCTGAGCTTCGATACTGATCCTTCTGGACGATCTCGATACTCAATGACTTCATTTTCAATCTGCATATTATGATCTACTGCGTGAATTGTCATTTCCGTTTCAATTTCAAAACCTTCTGATAGCACAGGAAATGACTTGACAAAATTGTAGCTGAAAGCACGCATGCCGGTCATAATATCTTTAACATCGCATTTAAACAAATGGTTAATGCTGCTTCTCACAATGGTATTCCCAAAGTTGTGAAAGGGGCGCTTATTCTCTGTGAAATAAGTAGAAGAAAGACGATCTCCGACAACCATATCAGCATTATGATACAAAACTTTATCTACCATTGCAGGCGCTGATTCCATCGGATATGTATCATCACCGTCGATCATGACGTAACACTCCGCATCAATTTCTCTAAACATTCTCCGAATAACATTGCCTTTTCCCTGTTGATATTCGTGCCTAACAATCGCACCCGCATTTTTTGCAATTTCTGCTGTATTATCCGTTGAATTATTATCGTAAACATAAATCTTAGCTTCTGGTAAAGCCTCTTTTGAATCTTCTACTACTTTATGAATCGTTTTTGATTCATTGTAGCAAGGAATGAGTATTGCTATTTGATCCATATTACTCCAATTCTCCTTCTTTTTTTACAAACTAACCCCATATAAGTATTTCTGTAAGTAGTCCAATATGGTGCAAAAAATTTTCACCTCATATTCCATTATTCAATTTATTAGCTTAATATCTCTTTAATATCCTAATTTAAGTAATTTTCGATCTGGCCAATAACAGATTTCAGATAATATCCATGATGCAATTTTTCGGCAATTTGATCAGCATTATGACACATTAACTGATAATCTTGATCCGTTATTTTTTGATACTTTTCATAAAATTCATTAATATTATTAACAGTTATGCCCACATTATTTTCTAATACAAATTCTTTAATAGCAGATTTCTCCCAGACAACAACAGGCAATCCAGCTGATAAATATAAAGATAATTTATGTGGATTATTATATTTCAAATAATTTCCCATATATCCCCCACATGTTTCAATTGAAGGGCCATCCCATATTAACCCAAATCCTTCAGAAAAGACTTTTGGAATATCTTCAGGTGGGAACTTCCCAAAATATTTTACTTTTGGAGATCTTATTTTACTAGCATTAAAATTCGCGCCATATAAAAATAGAGAAATATGTTCATCTAAATTATTAATATTATAAATATATTGAGCTTTGCTCTCAGCTAATTGTCCAGCAACATTTAATGTACATGATTTTTTCTTTTTATTGATATTTTCCGATCCTAAATAATCAAAAATATTCAAATTAACAACTTTTGCAGTTGTTCCAGTATCTTTAATATATTTAGACATTGAATTATTATGAGCAATAATAAAATCCGCATCTTGAAGCATCATATCATCCACATGTTTCACTCCTCTATCATTTATAAAACGCAGAGTAGAAAAATCATGTATTAAATAACAGATTTTAAACTTCTTACGTCTATGTACACGATGAATAACATCAATATATCGATGCATAAATCCAATAGGATGAGGAATAATAATCACATCTGAACTGCTTAAGTTTGATAGTTTATTTAATTTTGTAATTTGAAAAGATTTTTTTATTTTATTATTTGTACGTTTTACGTCAATGAAAAAAGGCTTGTAACCAATGCTTTCTAAGATAGAATTGCAATCATTGACAGCTTTGCTGCCCGCATTAAATTTATCATCTTCTAGTACTCTATATTTTAAATAATATTTAGCCATTTTACTTTGTTCCCTTCTCAAATTATTAATTACAAATTTTCTTTCTATTAAATATTCATCTTCGTATTATTTTCTGGTAAGCAATTCAAATTATTTCTATTGATATTACAAATTGCTCTTCTGAGGAAATGACCACTATGTAATTTTTCGGCTATCTTTTCAGCATTATGACACATCAACTGATAATCTTGATCCGTTATTTTTTGATATTTTTCATAAAATTCATTAATATTATTGACTGCTATCCCCACATTGTTTTCTAATACAAATTCTTTTGTAGCAGATTGTTCCCACACCACAACTGGTAATCCTGCGGACAAATAAAGTGACAATTTATGAGGGTTATTATATCTTAAATAATTTCCCATATTTCCACTGCACGTTTCAATTGAAGGACCATCCCAAACTAATCCAAACCCTTCAGAAAAGACTTTTGGAATATCTTCAGGTGGAAATTTTCCAAAATAACGAAAATTTGAAGATTTAACTTTTTTATCATTGTAGTTCGCGCCATATAAATTAATCGAAATATTTTCGTTTATTTTTTCAGCATGATACAAATATTGCGCTTTTTCCTCTGATAAATTCCCTGCAACATTTAACGTACATGCTTTTCGCTTTGTTTTTGTATTAACTGCTCCAAGATAATCAAAAACATTTAAACATGCTATTTTTAGGTCTTGTCTTTTATTCTTAACATATTGCTGCATTATTTTATTGTGTACAATCACAGCATCTGCATCCTTTATCATTTTACTATCAACGTATTGACAACTTATATCACTTGGGTAACGAATACTAGACAAATCATGTATTAAATAGCAGATTTTAAATTTTTTTATCGCATGTATTAAACAAATAACATCTATATAGCGGTGCATCAATCCAAGCGGATGTGGAATAACAATAATATCTTTTGAGTTAAGTTTGAATAATTTTAATAATTTAAATATTCGTAAAGATTTAATCAGTTTATTTTTTATAAGTTTTACATTAATAGTAAAAGGTAAATATCCCTGATTTTCTAAAATAGCGTTACAGTCTTCTACTGCTTTGCCACCAGCATTAAACTTTAATTCATCTGCAATTCCATATTTTAAATAATATTTTGTCATTTTTTATTTTTATCTTAATTAAATAAAAAGCGAGTACCTTTTCTAAGACACTCGCTTCAACTTAATCATCAAAATTTAAAAGTATCTTTGATCCCCAACCATTTCTGATCTTTATCGGATAAATTTAACGGCGTTCCGTCTTCAAGGGTATAACCGTCGGCCTTACAGTTACCTTGGTATTCGCCGACGACCTGCGGCCAAACGATCCCAATTTCTGGATCGTTCCATGCCATGCCGCCTTCATCATTGGGGTGCCAGAAGTCGTTGACCTTGTAGCAGAATTCGGCGGTGTCAGACAGCACAAGGAAACCGTGGGCGAAGCCTTCAGGAATCAAGAACTGCTTCTTGTTTTCTTCAGAGAGTTCGACGCCGTACCATTTGCCGTAGGTTTTAGAGTCTGAGCGAAGATCAACCGCGACATCGAACACCGTGCCTTTGATCGCGCGGACCAGCTTGCATTGCGGATAGTGTTTCTGGAAATGCAGGCCCCGGAGCACTCCTTTCGTGGACATAGACTGATTGTCCTGAACGAAGTTGATATCCAGCCCGGCTTCCTTCATGTCGTTTTGATTGTAGGTTTCCATAAAATAACCGCGATTGTCCCCATGAACCGCCGGCAGAATCACGCACAATCCTTCGATGCCGCCGACATTTTTTTCGACTTGAATCTGTCCCATTCTTTCTCTCCTTTTCAGCTTTACTTATTATTTTTCAACGCTTTTAAATAACGGCTCAAGGCGTCTGTCCATGTGGGCAGCGGCTCAAAGCCGTTTTCCGTCAGCTTCGATTTGTCCAACCGGCTGTTAAACGGCCGTTTCGCCTTAGATAAACCGTATTCCTCGGTGGTGACCGGTGTTACTTTTGTGGTGTACCCAGCTTGGCGATAAATTTCTTTTGTGAAATCGTACCAAGAGATATATCCCGTTTTCGTACCGCAGCCGTTGTCCTGTTCCAGCTCGCTGTTCGTCGCATGATATGTGCCGTATTGTTCCGTTTCGATCATGTCGACAAGCAGCTTTGCTAAATCGTAAGTGTAAGTTGGTGTCCCAATCTGATCATTCACTACTCTTACTTCATCGTGGGTTTTCCCAACGTTCAGCATGGTTTTAATGAAGTTGCTGCCGTTGATCCCAAAGACCCAAGCAATTCTTACAATGAAATACTTGGTTAAATATTGGCGGACTGCTTCTTCACCGGCAAGCTTGGTTTTGCCGTAAACGTTGAGCGGTTTATAATCGGTTTGATCCGGCTGCCAAGGTGTATCCCCTTGGCCATCAAAGACGTAGTCCGTGCTTAAATATACCATTTTAGCGTCAATGGCTGCGCAGGCTTTGGCGATGTTTTCTGTCCCCTTGACGTTGACCGCTTCAACTTTTTCCCGATTGTCTTCATCTTCCGCCGCGTCAACTGCCGTCCAAGCGGCACAGTGAACCACCACATCGGGATGAATGGTTTTTAAGGTTTGCGCGACCTGTTCTGCGTTGGTAATATCAAGGCTCACATAGGGCATACGTGTAACCGGACTGTCGTCAGCGATTCCCTGATACGCTTGTGCCAAATCTGAGCCGATACCATCATATCCACGACGATCTAATTCATTCATGACGTCGTGGCCGAGCTGGCCGGCAACGCCTGTTACAAAGACCTTCATTGTTTATTTTCCTTTATTTTCTCTTTCTTTCTAAAAAGTATTTCAAATACATCTTTTAAATAGCATTGTTTATAATTATAATAATATTTTTTATATTGTTTAAATAAAAAAACTTGTTTAATTTTTTTGCTCGTAATACTAACGATACGATTTTTTAGGAAATCATAATAATCAATTAAATCTATTGGGTAATTTTTATTAGTTATCTCATAACAATCAATAAAAGATGATAATGCGTTTAATTGTCTTTGGTATTTATTAATATCTTCGTTATATTTTTTCCCCATTTTTCTAACTAAATCATTAATAATAGTATGTGAAAATCGTGGCATTCCGCCAAGTTCATTATTTCCCTGTCGGTACTTCATTAATGTTTGTGGTACTGGGACAATTTCTCCTATTGTCAATGCAACCAATGCTAACCATTCATCATGAAATGCATCTAATGGAAAAGGAACTGCTTTTTGATAAACACATTTTTTTATTGCACTAGCGCTTCCTTGTACAATATTTCCAGCATATAATTTTTTATAATCATGTTTGAAAAAAAGTTGATAATCAAAATCCAAAGTGTTTTTCCAAAAAGAAGGATACAACAGGTTTAAATTTTGATCAACCAATTCAGAGTCATGAAAAATCATTGCTGCCTCAGGATGTTTTTCAAAGGTTTGAATCATGATGTCTATCTTCCGAACATCCCAAACATCGTCCTGATCACTTAAGAAGATAATGTCGCCATGACATAATCCAATAGCTTTTTCAAAATTTTTAACAAATCCTAAATTTTTTTTATTTTGAACAAGGGAATATTTTCCTCCCCAATTATTTAACAGCGTTTTGGCGAGTTCTACAGTATCATCTTTTGAACAATCATCACAGATTACAATCTCATCTGGCTGTCGCGTTTGCCGAAAAATGCTATCCAGTTGTTCTGCTAAGTACTTACTTCCATTGTAAGTGCACATAGCAATTGAGATCGTATTTACTTTATTATCTGTTTCCATACATCTTCTGATAATAATTCTGATAATCGCCGTCGATAATCGGCTGCCACCAGTCTTCGTGATTCAAATACCAATCGATGGTCTTTTTGATGCCATCGGCAAATTTTGTTTCCGGCAGCCATCCCAATTCGTTGTGAATCTTGGTCGGATCGATGGCGTAACGCCGATCGTGTCCCTTTCGGTCGGTGACGTGTTCGATGAGGCTTTCGGGTTTACCCAATGCCTGACAGATTAATTTGACGATATCGATATTGGCCATTTCGTTATGGCCTCCGACGTTGTATACTTCGCCAACCGTACCCTTGTGGATGATCAAATCGATCGCGCGGCAGTGATCTTCCACGTAGAGCCAATCCCGCACATTTTTTCCATCTCCATATACAGGCAGTTTTTCGTCATGCAGCGCGTTGATGATCATCAGCGGAATGAGTTTTTCTGGGAAATGGTACGGCCCGTAATTGTTAGAACATCTGGAAATTGTCACAGGCAGACCGTAGGTGCGGTGATAGGCCAGCACGAGCAGATCGGCTGAGGCTTTGGACGATGAATAAGGACTTGAGGTGTGAATCGGCGTTTCTTCCGTGAAGAGTAAATCTGGGCGGTCGAGAGGCAGATCGCCATAGACTTCGTCGGTTGAAACCTGGTGATAGCGTGTAATGCCGTATTTTCGGCAGGCATCCATCAGGACGGAGGTGCCGAGAATATTGGTCTTTAAGAAAATTGAAGGGTCTTCAATGGAGCGGTCGACGTGGGATTCTGCGGCAAAATTGACCACAACGTCCGGTTTTTCAGTTTCGAACAGATTGTAGACGGCGTCCCGGTCGCAGATATCGGCTTTAACAAATTTAAAGTTCGGCGCGTCGAGGATATCTTTTAAAGTGGACAAATTCCCCGCGTAGGTTAATTTATCCAAACAGATAATCGTGTCTTCCGGATGGGCCTTGCGCCAATGAAAAATAAAATTACTGCCGATAAAACCGGCGCCGCCTGTTACAATGAGTTTCATATCTTCTCCTTAATATTTTACATGACCGTCTGCAACGCTTCTTAAGTGGGCGCCGTAGGGGCTCTTTCCGTATTTTTCTGCCGCTTCGCGCAGCTGCTTCTGATCAATCCACTGGTTGATGTAAGCAATTTCTTCTGGCGCCGAAATGGCAATTCCCTGCCGCTTTTCAATTGTCCGGACGAAATCAGCGGCGTCGACGAGACTGTCCATAGTCCCCGTATCGAGCCAGGCAAAGCCCCGGCCAAGAAGTTTGACATTTAAGACGTCTTCTTTGAGATACATTTCATTGAGTGTTGTAATTTCGAGTTCGCCTCGATCGGACGGCTGAACAGCTTTAGCCTTTGCGCTGACACCGGCCGGGTAAAAGTATAGTCCAGTAACCGCGTAGTTGGATTTCGGTGCGGCCGGTTTTTCTTCGATGGATAACACTTTGCCGTTTTTGTCGAAATCGACGACGCCGAAGCGTTCGGGGTCGGACACGTAATAGCCAAAGACCGTGGATTTCCCAGATTCCGCGTCCGTTACGGCAGAGCGCAGGATCGTGCCGAAGCCGTTGCCATAGAAAATGTTGTCGCCTAGGACCATCGCGCACGGATCATCCCCGATGAAATCTTCGCCGATGATGAAAGCCTGCGCCAAACCATCCGGCGAAGGCTGCACCTTATAAGACAGTTTGATGCCAAACTGAGAGCCGTCTCCGAGCAGCGCTTCAAAGCGCGGCGTATCTTCCGGTGTCGAAATGATCAAAATGTCGCGGATGCCCGCTAACATCAGCGTCGACAGCGGATAAAAAATCATCGGTTTATCGTAAACCGGCAGCAGTTGTTTGGATGTCACAGTTGTCAATGGATAGAGACGCGTGCCTGAGCCGCCTGCTAAAATTATTCCCTTCACTTTTCTCTCCTTTGTATTAATCGTATGAATAGTATATACAGAAAATAACCACTTTTCAAGTCGGTTAGCTATAAACGCAAAAAGGGCATAGTAGTTATGCCCTAACAATAGTGAATTATAATTGCTTTAAATAAAGCCGCTTCAACTGATCTTCAACTTGAAGATCAACCCTTGTCATTACGACCCCAACGACTTTAGCACCTGCATTTTTTAAATTACGCACCGTCTGCTTCACTTCATCCTGAGGTGAAGCGTATTGTCTGACACACAGTAACACGCCGTCAACATATTTTGACATCAAAAGTGTATCGGAAACACTAGCCGGCGCTGTATCGACAATAACCCAATCGTAAGACTTTCTAATCGTTTCAAAGAAAGAATGAAGTAAATCTGACAATAAATCATCTGATGTCAACTGATGAATAGTCCCACTCGTTACGACATCAAGATTATTGTAATTTATCGCTTGAGTAATTAATGAGTCCAATTTAATTGTATTTTTTATATAATCAGAAAATCCTTTTTGATCACCTTTTAGTTTCAGTCTTTTTGCAATGACACCGTTCCGCAAATTGCCATCAACCAAGAGTACTTTTTGTCCAGCCTGTTTTAAACTAATAGCCAGATTGATCGCTGTCGTTGTTTTACTTTCCCCTGCGACAGCAGATGTGATCATCAGGGTTTTTACCTCTTCTTTTTGCTGTAGATTCAGCATATTGGAACGAAGTGCGCGATAAGCTTCTTTTGTCGTTTCAGAGTGGGTTTCAGTCAGTAAAATATGATCGTTCTGATCTTTCTGTTTTCCGGCCACAAAATAATTCACGGCTATTTATCCTTTCTCTTGCCATCTACTTTTTCAGCGCTTTCTTTACTTGGAATGATTCCGTATACCGGCAGATCGAGCATTTCTTCAATATCAGCGCTGCGCTTAAATGAATCATCATACAACCAAGAAAATAAAACAATCATAATAGATATAATAAAACCTGAAATTCCCCAAGTTATTGTAATCTTTTTGTAATGTGGTGCAGTTTGCATCGTTGAAACTTGACGTTTTCCATGTGTTTTTACTGATTCTACTCCTTTTATTGTTAATAGTTCCGATTTAAGATTTCGTGATAAATAAATAGCAGTTTTTCTGCATTGCTGTTCATTATTTCCATTTACTACTAGCCAATAAATATGAGATGTTGATTTCTCCACATCCTGTCCATTTGTATTAATTGAAACGTTCCCCGCTAATTGACTTACTGGCATTGGCAATTTTAATTTATTCTTTGTTTTTCTTAAAAAGCGATTTGATCTTAGCGCTTCTTGATAAATTTCTTTTTCCGTATCGGCGTATTTTGATGTTTTAGTTGTGACAATTAGTGAAGTTGCCGCTGAATAATATTTTTGCATTACAAAATGAGACAATGTATAACCAATACCTGTACAAATTGCTGTTACCAGAAGAATTATTATTAAATTATTTTTTATCAAACGATATAAATCTTTTAAATTAATTTGAGAATCCAAAATGGTTTTCCTCCATAAAAGTATTCTGTATGTTATTTTCTGTTTATTATTTGCACAATAATTGTTTTATATATTGTTTAAATTTAAAATATTTACGATATAAAAAGGAATTTATTCCCTTTGTTGGCCAAGCTTTAACTGTTGTACATATTAAATCAAAAGAAGATCTTTCTTTTTTAATTATTTCATTAAGTTGAAATACGTAATTAGCATCTAAGGATTTTCCATCTGAAAGATGCCACACACGTGATGGAATCACATAATTTACTCTTCCATTTCTTAAAGCATCCAAACAATACTCCACTGAATATAAATGCCACCCATCTCTATGCGAGAAAGGATTTCTTTGGAAATATTTGTTTTTTATTATAAAAAGACATTCATCTAACGTTTGAACTGGAACAGGTTGATTTATTTCTATACCTACTCTTTTCTTTTCTGATCCATGAAAGATATTCGAATATATATCTCTCTTTTTTTTAGCGCTTTTTTTTGCACCTGCAATACCTGCCACTCCAAAATCAGTTAACCTATCCACTTGATTAAGTATATCACATAAGGACATTTTATCCAGAAATCTAATATCTGGATGTAGGAACATTAAATACTCACCTTTTGCATCTTTGGCTGCACTATTATATGCTTGACGAGCAGATGTGTACTCATTATGATAGTTATTGATAGGAATTAATTCATATACAATATTTTTTTGGCTATTAACGTTTTTCAGGAACTCATTGTAGACGTTCTTTTTATTGACGATTAAAATTAATGATACTTTTATTTTTTGATTCATTATAACTTATTTAATTTTACTTTTAATTTATAGGTTAGATTTAGTCCTCTATTGCAAAAATCAATATTATCTCGATTTAATAATGCTTTTTTATGCACGCTATTATCTCTATAATCACATATCCAATTACATATTTCATTATAAGGGGATATCATTCGCGAACCATATCCCCTCTTCAATTCTTTCATCTGTTTTTCAATATGATATTCATTCATGTACTGTTTAACCTGTTTGAGATACGCCGGTAAACTTCTCCCTAAGCCTACTGTATTTGCACCATGCTGACGATAGCTCATATGCGCTTCTGGATCAACAAAAACATTACCGCCAAGGCATAAGCAAACTTTCAATATCCATGTATCATGCATTAACATATAATTTGGTTCAAAAGAAACAACTTCATTTAATAAAGCTTTATTAAAAACTCCTGTACAGCCTGCAAAATCCGACAAGACAAAACGCGCTCTTAACGTTCGATTTTCATTCAACTTATGATTCGCAATGAATTTTGCATTACGATCCACTAATCTTTGGCCGCAATAATAAAGCTCAGGAATTTTGGGATCTTTAAGATGATTAACCGCTGTTATTAATTTATCTTCATCCCAAATGTCATCTTGATCGCAAAAAGCAAAATATTGAAAATCGGTCGCTGATGCCTTTTTCATCAAATCGAAAAAACCTTTTTGCACATTTAAATGTGGACCCGAATACCATTTTAAAGAATAGTTCTGTGAATATTTTTGTAAAATTTCTTTGGTACGATCAATTGAACCATCATCTCTTGCTAACACATCTACTTTAATTTGATCTTGGTTAAATAGGCTGTCAAGTTGCTCTCTTAAATAAAGCTCTCCATTATAAGTAGTTAGCAAGACACAAACCTTATCCATTCTTCTGCCCCACTAATTCCTGTGCTATACTTTCAATAGCCTCACAGAAATTTTTATTATTACATAACACTTCCGCTTTCATCGCTGAAACAATTTGAGAATAATTTTTTATTGTATTTCCAAGTTCGTCAATATTATCAATAACTATCAAATTTCCATATTTTTCATTGACCTTTCTTGCAAAATCAACTTGATGGTCATTAACGTGTTCTCCGTATTTTTTCTGACGAGGTACTACAATTGGAATCTTGCCAATCTGAAGCGGCATAATAAAAGAGGACGGTCCGCCATGTGTGATAACAATATCAGCCTTCTTAACATTTTCTTCCATCTGAGAATACGGGATAAATGGTTTATATTCACAAAATTTCGGATGATAATCCGAGTATCCAGTTTGTATAAAGACATTATCAGTAATTATTTTTTTTTCGACTACCTGATCAATATATTTTATTAATCTATTAAAAGGTTGTTCATGTGTACCAACTGTAACAAATATCATAAAAAGTCCTTATTTTTGTAATATTAAAATATACTGCCCAAATTAATTGCTTTGGGGTATACTTTTTTCATTTCTTCCCATTCTACAATAAATTTATCCGTTACCGGATATACCAATTTTCCAGTCAAAGTTGGCTTATCAACTCGATCGAAAACTTCAATATAAATCGTCTTAATCCCCATCATTTTTCCCAAGTAGAAAAATGGAACAGCAACTGCAGCACCTGAAGAAATGATCAGATCTGGTTTTTCTTTTCGAAGTACCTTCCACGCTACTTTTAAATTAATAAAAAAGGCTTTAATACTTCGATTGGTGGGAAAATAACATGGATACATTTTTTCATTTTTTAATAGACTTCTCGCATCTTCTTTGTTAAAAGTAACCCAAAAACGCTCTTTATCTTTCCAAAAGGGTTTTAACATGTAAAGATGTGTTAAATGTCCTCCTGAAGATCCCACTAAACATACTTTCATTTCATCAACCCTCTTTTGCAATTTATTTTTCTCTGGTATCAAGAAATAAATACATACAATCCAAAACGTATTGAAATAAAGGTGTAAAATCAAATCATCTACTACAGCATGCAGAGCTAAAACTGTCATAATGACCAATAAATAATGTTTTTTCTTTTTATAAATTCTGTGCATTACAATCGTCAATGCCAAAATTAAAATAATACTCAAAATGATCCCATATTCCTGAAGGAATCGTACGTATATACAATCTAAATAAAAATAACGCCCCTTCTCTCGTATGCCACTTCCATTTAATCCGCTACCCCGCATTTCAATGATCTGGCCAAAAGCGTTCAATCCATAACGTTCATAAGAAATGCGACCATATTCCAACCGATTACCTAACGCCGCATTCACCCTAGACATCCAAGCAATATTTGAATGATAACCAAATGAAAAAAATAAACTGATCACTCCACAAATAATAAACATCCACGGTAATAAAGATGATAAATGGATAATAATTTTATTCAAAAAATGCGGTAATTTAGATCGGTATCTTACAATAATTATCCCAACAATCATTAACAAATTAAGGATAAAGTTTAGACGTGCGTCACAGAGTTTGTATATTCCGTAACAGAGCAATGCACAAACTGCCAATTCGGCCCATGTGATTTTTTCTTTTCGGAGATAGATATAAAGTGCCTCTATGTTAAAAAGAATCGTCGGCGGATATAAGCAATATAAAAATCCAAGATAATGCCGTGTCACACCTGGATGGGTTGTTTTGTCTAAATAATCAGGAATAATCCCAATGAGGCTGCTCACTACAATAAACAAGAGACAAACAATGCTAACCCACAGTGCAAATTTAGCAATTTTTTTAAATTCAATATGTCGTGCAGAAAATGCAAAGGCAGCACTCCAGAGTAATGGCCGCCACCAAATTTCACCAACAAGATCGTACGTTACGAGCATTACAAAAGCAATAAAAATAATCCCAATTAAATCGGATTGTCTGTAATGAAAATCAGTAAATTCAGATGTCACTAACAAAATTAGACTAAATTTCATTAACTGAGTGCCGTACTCAAAAGTTGTATTTGAGTAAAATGAAATCGTAAGAATAAAAAATACCATATATATTCCAAGAGCTAGTAAATAAAAAAAGGTTCTAAGATCTATACTTTGTATTCTATTCTCTTTATTTGCGTAAACCTTACCCTGCATTTTACTTTTCTTTCTATATTAGAGATTATTATCAAAAGTCAGTACACTGCCAATGACATTTACATTGTTTTGTCGATAATGATACATTAATTGTTTTGTTTCTTGTCGTTCAACATCTAATTTCCGGACAACTAATAAGACAGCATCTGCTAAATCTGCTATTAAACTTGCATCTACATATTTATCTGTAGAAGGCGTGTCAATCAAAATCCAATCATAATCTAAACTAGATAATGATACTTTTAAATCTGAAAAGCCAAACACTGTGTTTAAACTTTCAGGTTTAGATACAATCATGTCAAAAGGCAATGTTTCTAATGACAATATACACTCCTTTAAAGTGCTTTTCTTTTCCAAAATGCCATTAAGCGTACCATCAGTATCAGTTCGAAACAACGCTTCTAAAATTGGATGGCGTAGATTGCCTTCTAACAGCAGCACACGTTGTCCCATCTTACCTAAAGCCTGCGCAAGATTAATGGAAACCGTCGTTACCCCCTGTCGGCGTTTTGGTGCGTTTAGCATGATAACTTTACAATCATTTTCTGAATCTATATTACAATGTGTAATATTATAACATAACTTATAAAAGGACTCCTTGTATGATTGGTCTTTAGTACTGGTCAGCAACACGTCCTTATAAGATTTCGCCTGATCTTTTCCTAAATTAAAAATTCCCATTATTTATTACCTCTTTGTTTTTACAGTTGGAATATCGCCCAAAACGGGAATTTCAAGATTTTCTTCTAATTGACGTACTGTTCGATAATGCCGATCTCCAAAAATTCGAATTAATAAATAACCGATACTTACAATCAGGCCCAATAATACTCCAATTTTCATATATTTCGAAACAGAAGATTCCACTGACTTATTTATCGTATATTGCTGTAGCTTGACTGATTCAACCGAATTGATATTCTGTTTCGCTATTTTAGGTACCGATTTTTGAATGAGCACCATCACTTGTTTGACTTCTTTTTTATTCTTGCCAGAATAACTAATGGTTAAAACATTCGTAAATGATTTTTTATCTCTACCATCGGCATTCACTTGAATATCTTCAAGCTGACTCTTTTTAACATTTTTCCGATCAATATGCGCAGCTTGATAAGTTTTCGGATCCTGAAGAAGTGTTTCAAAACTATTTGCTTGTAAATCAGCCGACACGCCCGTATTGAAATCACTGGGCACGTTCACTATCAAACTAACCGTTCCAACCTGATTCGTATGTTCCTGTACCTTACCGATTCCAAATCCGACTAATCCTAAGGCAATAGTGATAATAAAAATAGGCAGCAGATTTCGAATAATTAAACGCCAAACCACTCTAAGATCTAGGGTGACTTCATTATCGTATTTTTTTTGAATATCTGAATTCATATTTTCTCCTATTTCAATCGTTTTTGAAATAACTTATTTTTTACAGTTCCAACTATCTCTATCATTAACGGTTCTTTTGCAAAGGTCAGAAAAATCACATATACGCCCATAAATAAAATAACCGAAATCACCAAAACAAAAAACACATGTAAACCGAGCTGCTTAACCCACATTGAAGCTAATGTAGCTAATCCCAATGCTGCTGTTATTTTCACATAAGGCAATTTTTTAAAAATAGGTGTCACTTCTTTTCGGAGGACATAATATTGCACAACTAAAACGACAAATTCTGCAGTTAATGTTCCTATTGCTGCACCTGTTGAAGCGAGCTTAGGAATCAATAAATAATTAATTATTAAGTCTGCTATTGCACCCGCTATTTCAGAATATAATACATATTTCTCTTTTCCCAATGGAACTAATATTTGAATACCTAAAATATTAGTAATGCCGATAAAAACAATTGTAGGTTGAATCCACTGCATCGGCAGGACAGCACCACCGTAAGCTGGTCCTGACAAAAACCGAATTCCTTCCTTAGCAAATAAAATAAAATATAATGCCAACGGACAAGCAACCAAGAATACAAAATCTAACGCTTTTGACGATAACCTGCGAAGTTCTTTAAAATCTCCCTGCTCAACACAATAAGAAGCACGTGGCAAAAGAACAGCTCCCAATGAAGTCACAATACTAACTAAAATATTTTTTATTTTTACCGCCGCATTGTAATAGCCTACGTCCGTATCGGTTTTCATAAACCCGAGCATGACTGTATCCAAATTGGTGTAAACTGTCGTCGCAATAGACATTGCAAAAAAAACCAGTACCGGTTTTAAATGGCGCCTTAATCGATAGCCGCCAACTGGCCGCATATAGATGTGTTTGCGTGCATTGATAAAGTTTAAGATGTTGGACGCTGATGCTGCAAAGATTGAAATACCTCCATAAATGACATAGTCACTTTTTTGGTGGATAAAAGCGAACATCGCAACCAACGCAATTGCTTTAAAAATAATTGATCTGACTGTAATATACGTATATTCTTCTAATCCCTGATACAGCCAATCGATCCCTACACATGTAAAGATGATATTAAGTGAAACAACCAAATAAAGTGTTCGGTCGCCTTGAAGCCTCGGAACAAAAGCCAAAGCCAAAAATAAAATTGCGTAAGCAACGCCGCTCATGACCAGGTTGATAAAAAACAGCTCATGTGTCACACGAGTTAGTTCCATTTTGTCATCCCGCGCCTGCGCGCAGCGGCGAATACCGTATGTCGGAATGCCCAATTGTGCAAACATTGTAAAATAGCTGATGAGCGATGTCGCAAAAGATACTTTTCCCGTGCCAACTGGCAATAAGATTCTAGAGACATACGGAAACGTGATAAGAGGAAATATAAATTGCGACATCGTTAAGATGGCATTCATGACAAAATTTTTCTTAATTGACTTCTGTTTCGGCATAATGCGACTCTTTATATTTCCTTTCTATACGCTGCTGTTTCAAAACAGATCTCTTCTTAATCCAAGGTCGAATAACAAGCGGTGCAATGACCAACCAAAACGTATTCTGATACACGTTGAGAATTGCGTCATCTATAATTCCATGAATGGCAAGAATCACGCCAATCATCAATAAATAATGATCCTGTTTCTGATGGGCCCGATACATCGCAATCGTCATTAATGCAATGATCAAAGTTGTGACGACCCAACCGAAATTCTGGAGCATCTGAATGTACATGCAATCAACGTAATTGTAAACACCATGTGTTTTTGATAGATCTCGATGTCCCTTTTCATTTAACGCGTTACCTGACATTTTTATGGCTTGGCCAAACGGTTTAACACCATGCTGCTTCAATGAATCTTGTCCCAATTCTAATCGTCCGCCTAAAGTGTCATTGAGCCGATTTTGAAAATTAGAATTTTCGGAGTATGCATATGTCACACTAACACTAACAATTAAACAAATAATAAAAGAAAAAATCGCAATTTTTCCAATATGTATGTGTTTTTTATTAGAAACAATATTGATTCTATGCTGTACACGCCATTTCATCACTGTAGCACACAACAGCATGAACATGCACAGTCCGAAAGCTAACCGTGAATTCGTCAATTCATAAATTACAATATTAAATCCAAAAAGAAATAACAATGTTAACCATCGAATTTGATCCTTTTGAATCCAAATGATTAAGGCTGTTATATTCGATAAAAAAATCGAAGGATAGAGCGAATACCTAAACCCCAAATAGTATCGGATACGCGCTCCTGCTTCAACATAATTTCTGAGTACACCTAATGCCGTACACACTAGAACAGCAGTAAAAATCAAGCAATCAAGCTTGAGCGTGAAATCTGCGATTTCCTGAAATTCAATATCACGAGCCGCTAAAATAAATAGCAAGATCCAAGTGATTTGATTTAATATAATATCACTATTGTGCGTAATATAAATAATGCACAAAATCAAGATCGTAATAATCGCAAACGCAAATGCTCGAAATCTAATTTTAATGCGAAGACTTTCATTAACGATAAGCAATAACGCAATGAAAAAAAGCACCCACTTATAAGCTATGCCACCATATTGTATTCGAAAAAAAGAGATATCCCACACCGATGCGATTAGATATAAACCATAAGCCAGAAAAAATAAGCATTGTTTATGATTATTTTGCTTCGTATGAATTCTAAATTGTATCGGTTTTATCTTCATTTTTTATCTCGTTGATCTGTGCGTTTTTATATTATTTATAGAGTTGTAAGAATTGATTCACGGTATAACGAATATCGTAGCCCGCCTCGTACAAGCTCTGATAATTGTCTTTTCTTGGAAGGAGATGCGCTTTTAATAGGGCGTCTGCCCAAAATGCCTCTGCATTCTCCGCAATCGGCAAAAATCTAACTTCGTCTGTCAGCTTTGCTTCTTTTGTAATGCGATCCGAAAAAAGGACCGGCAGTCCGGCAGCCTGTGCCTCGACACCAACAATTGGAAGGCCTTCAAAATGGGAAGGAAGTGCAAAAACGTCCATCGCTTGAAGCAATTGTTCCACATGCGGGCTCGCGTCATAAAAAATCACACTGTCTTGAAGATGAAGTTCATGCGTCAGAGCTCTCATTTCACCCATTAATTCGCCCTCTCCAACTAACAACAGTTTTGCTCTTGGCTCTTTTTTCTTAAAAGCGTGGAACGCGCGAATCAGAAAAGTATGATTCTTTTGATAAGCAAAGCGGCCTACATGACCGATGACCACTGCATTTTCAAGACCAAGTTCACGTCGAACCTGAGCTCTGATTTCTGGATCAAAACGAAATTTTTTTAAGTCTACCCCATTGTGAATAAGCAGAACCTGATGCGCATCAATATTGGGAAACATCCATTGTCTGGCAAGATCTGAACACGCCACAAATTGCGTTCCCAAATGTTTTAATTTCGTGCGAAAAAATTGATGAATTTTTTCCTTGGCATTTCGATGCGCGCCGTCAACACCTGCCGCGTGGGAATGCATAATAATATTTTTTACACCTGCATCCTTAGCTGCCTTACCAGCAACCCACAGTTTATTTGAAACGTCAGAATGAATATGTACATAATCGTACCCCTTTGTTTTCATCAATTGTTTCAAA
>OCTW011572841.1_pt1 | contig 33437 bp, 31 predicted proteins | sample 1539671 | NCBI WGS metagenome assembly OCTW01 (sample SAMN02144230, study PRJEB22623) | gut metagenome | biome: sheep rumen | host: Ovis aries | place: New Zealand
AAAAGTGAAGATTTTCATCTTCGTATTCTCAATGAATCTTTCAAGGTTGTTTCACTGTTCAGTTATCAAGGTGCTTGCTGCCTTTCCGTTCGCGGCGGCAACTCTGATAGAATATCATGTCCAAACCGCTTTGTCAAGGACTTTTTTAACTTTTTTGCTTTCACTGTTGTTGTATCTCTTTTGTGATAGCTAGATTATTTTATCACACCAGAGTGCTTATTGTCAACAGTTTTTTCTGATGTGCCGGAATGAAATTCATCTGTGAATCTGTCACCATTCATCCTTCTGAATTCGTTTGCCAGCCGCATCAGCGCTGCCTGAATATAGTATCAAATACACCCTGGTGTGTCAACTGTTTTCTGCAGTTTTTTTAACAGTTTTTTTGCGATTTTTCACCCCTGTTTTTTGAAACTATTTTCTGTTATTTACAGGAGTCTGCTCCATCCCCAGGCGATCAGATTATTATCATACAATGCCTGGAGAAACGCATTCTTCTGTATGGCTTCCGTCAGTCCGGGAGCAGCTCCCGCACTGGCCGCCAGCGAAATTGCCAGCATAATGGCCCACACGAGAATCAGCGCCTCAAATCCCCCGGCAAATATTCCTGCCACCCGGTTTACCCTTCCGATCACCGGTATTTCATTGACGAAGTCCAGGGTGCGCTCTATCAGCTTAATGATTATGATCCCTATGATCAGAGCAATCAGAAAAGCAATTCCGGACAGAATGACAGTCGCGGCTTTCTGCGCAATCACTTTTGCCGCCGCTTCTTTCGCTTTTGCGGCTGCTTTATTGATATCAGCAGCTCCTTTCGATGAGCTGCCTTTATACGCTTTCAGTGCCTGGTCGATTTCTTTATCTGAAATTCCCTGCTTCTTTAACTCCCGGCGAATCTCTTTTTCTGATTTTCCGCTTGTCCCCAGCGCCTGTTTTGCTGCTTCTATATCCGCCGATGACAGCTCGCCCTGTCCCAGATATTTCTGAATCCAGCTGCTGATGGTATCTTCCGATGCGCCGTCAGAATTCTTTGCGCTTACCGGGACCGCAGACACGGCTGTGTCTGTCAAAGAATTTTCCTGTATACCGCTTCCCTCTGCTCCCTGCCCGGCAAAAACCTGGATTTTTGAAGAGGTCTTGGCTGCCGCGCCGGAGCTCTTATCCTTTGACCCGCTCTCTGCACCGGAAGATGCAGAACGGTCCGCGTCACCGGAGAAATACTGTTCCAGCCATCTGGGCAGATTTCCGATGCTGCCGGACTTGCTGCTTTCCGTCTCTTTTTTTTCGGCCGCAGACCCGGAAGACGAGCCGTTCTTTAACCCCATACGCTCTTCTGTCTTGTCCAGACACCAGGTCTCCACCCGATCGTATATTTTTGTATGCTGTTTCAAAGCGGTCGTAATTTTCGGAGTTAATGCAGACACCAGAATCACAAGCACGATCAGTGCCACCAGTGAAAAAACCACACGCAGGAACCCGCGCCGAAATCCGCGCACCGCTCCGAAAATCAACAGAAGAATCACTGCAATAAGCAACCAGTTCATATCTTATCCTCGTCTTTCTGTTTTTCTGATACAGAAACGGGGACTGCTTTTCTGCAGCCCCCTGTCTGATCAGAATGTCTTTAATCGGACAATTTCTGTTTTTCCATCACGTATAAAAATATATTTTCTGAATCTTCCGGAAGACATAATCATATACAGCTCCGTATCTGTCTTTCCCCGGAACTTCTGATGGCCGTTTCGCTCATAAATCGCACATCTGGTATCATCCGTCAGATAGATCTCACCGCTGCCCATAAAGCCGGCCTTGGTGTAATTTCTGTCCAGTGAGAATTCCTTCTTGCGCACACCCTTGTAATTGTAGATTTCAGCTGAGCTTCCCTCACTGTCACTGTTTTGTGTATACAGAAGTCCGAAGCAGCTGTCACTGCAAAATACGCTCTTGATTTTCTTTCGGATTTTAATCTTTTTTCTGACAGACGGAGACCCTTTTCCGTTAAAAAGAATCACCTGATTGTCCCCAAAAGCAGCCAGCGTATCATCCTCGGTATAATAAAGCTCCGGAATAACCGTCCCGCTGTATGTATAGCCGGCCACAAGATTGTCAGTGCTTTTCGAACCGCCGGATCCGAAATTATAAAAATTCACGATGGTTCCGCCGGTCCCTTTGCTGATATTGAAAATGGACACCGCCAGCTGCTCGCCATCCGGAGACAGCGCGAGATCCAGCGGATACCCCCCGCTTTCAAAATGGATGGCGCCTTCCGCCAGTTTGGTTCCGCGGATGCTGTACAGCCCCAGATAGCTCACATTGCTCTCCTGCATCAGCACGGCCACATTTCCCTGATTGGATACATCAATCTTGTTAATGGACATATCGGTAGTGATTTTTGCCTGATAGCCCTTTTCATCCATGATGTAGATATTTTTTCCGCCACGTTCCGCGAAAGCGGCATACTGGCTCTTTACCGACGCAATCGGTTCCTGCATTTCAAAAGACTGGGCCCAGATCGTATGGTTGTCCGCATCTGTCATGGACGCGCCGTCATTGCTGTATTTTATCACATATTTTCCAAAGGATACAAAATGCGTCGCCTCGGAATCCGTCCGGTCAATGGTTTCAATGACATTGTAATCCGTAAACGTCCGGAACCTGCGGTACAGCAGCAAAAGCACGCACAGTGCGGCAATCACGCCTGCAATCAGCAGGATACGGCGTGTCCGCTGTCTGCGGTGTTCACGGATTTTTTTTTCGATCTCATCCCAGTCAACCGGAACTGGACGCAGGCCGGTTTTTCCATTTTCGCTCATAGTGAATGTTTATCCCAGATATGCTTTTATCTGCTCATAGATGCCTTCTGCATCCAGTTTGTATTTATGCAGCAGCTCCACTGCCGGCCCGGATTCACCGAACTGATCATACACGCCGATTCGTTTCACCGGAGTCGGGCATGTTTCGCTGAGCGCTTCACATACCGCGCCTCCCAGGCCGCCGATCACGGAATGTTCTTCAATCGTAACCACTTTGCCTGTTTTCGCAGCGGAAGCCGCAAGCAGTTCGGTATCCAGCGGTTTGATGGTATGGATATTAATCACTTCCGCGTCAATTCCTTCTGCTGCCAGTTTCTCTGCTGCCTGAAGAGTCCCGTCCACACACAGTCCGGTAGCTGCCAGGGTCACGTCTTTTCCTTCTCTCAATACAATTCCCTTGCCGATTTCGAACTTATAATCCGGCCGGTCATTGATCACCGGTACCGCCAGACGGCCAAACCGCAGATAAGCCGGTCCTTCGTATTCATAAATCGCCTTTACTGCTGCCCGGGCTTCCACATCGTCTGCCGGATTGATCACTACCATGCCCGGAATCACGCGCATCAGTGCCAGATCCTCCAGGCACTGGTGGGTCGCGCCATCTTCACCCACAGAAATACCTGCATGTGTCGCGCAGATCTTTACATTCAGATGCGGATAGCCGATGGAATTGCGGATCTGTTCATAGGCACGGCCGCTGGCAAACATGGCGAACGAACTGATAAAAGGCACTTTACCTGCTGCCGCCAGACCTGCCGCAATGCCTGTCATATTGGCTTCCGCGATTCCCACATCAAAAAACCGGTCCGGAAACGCCTTCTGAAAAACAGCTGTTTTTGTAGATCCTGCCAGATCGGCATCCAGTACCACAATTTCTTCGTGTTCTTTTCCTAATTCAGCTAAAGCATTGCCATAGCTTTCTCTTGTAGCGATTTTTTTTACTTCTGACATAATGCTTCACCTGCTTTCTCTAATTCCTGCATTGCAATCTTATATTCTTCATCGTTTGGCGCTTTGCCATGCCAGCCGGCCTGATTTTCCATAAAGGACACGCCTTTTCCCTTTACAGTTTTAGCGATAATTGCCGTGGGCTGACCCTTGGTCTCACGCGCTTCCCGGAATGCCGCGGCAATCTGATCCATATCATGTCCGTCAATCGTAATGGTATGGAAGCGGAACGCCTTGAATTTCTCATCAATCGGATAGGGAGAACTGGACCAGGAAATGTCCCCGTCAATCTGCAGATTGTTATTGTCAACAATCAGCACCAGATTATCCAGCTCTTTGGTTCCTGCATACATAGCAGCCTCCCAGATCTGGCCTTCCTGAATCTCACCGTCGCCGGCCAGCGCGTATACACGATAATCCTTCCTGTCCAGACGGGCAGCAAGCGCCATGCCGACTGCGGCGGAAAATCCCTGTCCCAGAGAACCGCTGGACATATCCACGCCGGGGATATGCTTCATATCCGGGTGTCCCTGGAGATACGAACCGGTATGCCGAAGGGTAAGCAGGTCTTCTACCGGGAAAAATCCCCGGTTGGCCAGTGCTGCGTAATAGCCGGGAGCCACGTGTCCCTTGGAGAGGACGAAACGGTCTCTGTCCGGATCCTTCGGATTCTTCGGATCAATATGCAGTTCTTCAAAATAGAGATATGTAAAAATATCAGCTGCTGAGAGGGATCCGCCGGGATGCCCTGATTTTGCGCTGTGGACGCTTGATATGATTCCTTTTCGGATTTCAACCGCCATTTTTTCCAGTTCTAATTTTGTCATGATTTCTAAACCTTTCTTTATTTCTCCTGTCACCTGCTCCTGCGCCGGGATGCTGTGACGGAAAATTCTCTTACAGCTCCACTCTTCCATCTAATGCCCGCAGCAGCGTCACCTCGTCAATATACTCCAGATCGCCCCCTACCGGTACTCCGCTGGCTATTCTTGACACGCGGATCCCCGTGGGTTTGATCAGTTTGCTGATGTACATGGCTGTGGTTTCCCCTTCCAGGCTGGAATTCGTCGCGATGATCACTTCCTTCACATCGCCGGCCAGACGCTGCATCAGCTCCTTTAGGCGGATGTCTTCCGGACCGATTCCCAGCATAGGCGAAATCGCTCCGTGGAGCACATGGTAGACGCCTTCATACTGGCCGGTTTTCTCATAGGCTGCCAGGTCCCTGGTGTTTTCGACTACCATGATTGTGGAATGATCCCGCTTCGGGTTACTGCAGATCGGACACTCTTCCGCATCCGTCAGAGTGAAGCAGGTTTTGCAGTATCTGATGTTTTCCCTGGCGCTGCGAATCGTATCCGCCAGCACTTCCACGCGGTCTTTTGGCATATTCAGAATATGAAATGCCAGACGCTGGGCCGATTTGCTTCCGATACCGGGCAGGCCGGACAGTTCCTCGATCAGCCGGCTGATCTGTTTGCTGTAATAATCCATCAGAATGGAAAGCCTCCGCCCAGTCCGCCGGTCAATTTGGACATGGATGCCTGGGATTCTGCATCCACCTGACGCAGCGCCTCATTGACAGCGGCTGCGATCAGATCTTCCAGCATCTCGATATCCTCCGGATCCACGGCCTCTTCGGCCAGTTTAATTCTGGTGACTTCTTTCTTGCCGGTTACAGTGACTTCCACTGCTCCGCCGCCTGCAGATGCTGTGAATTCCTTTTCTTCCAGTTCTTTGGAAGCTGCTTCCATCTGGCGCTGCATCTTTTGTGCCTGTTTCATCAGGTTGTTCATGTTTCCCGGCATTCCACCCGGGTATCCGCCTCTTTTGGCCATAACAGATCCTCCTTATTCATCCTCTTCTTCTACATCCATGTGAATGACCTTGGTCAGATCCACATAATTATCTTCAAATGCCCGACCGGACTGATTCTCTTTAATAAGAAGTTCTACTTCTTTTCCTATGCTCCGGCTGATTGCTTCAGAGACTGCTTTCCGATTAGAGTCTCCTGATACATAAGTATATGCCATATCGTCATCGAATACCAGCATTAATTTATTGTCTCCTGCCAGACTCAGATGTGCCTGGTTCAGATAGCTGCGCATCAGGCCGCCTTCAAAGGACGGCACGATTCTGTGCCAGTTCTTCACTACCTGCCGGATTTCCTCCGGTACGGCATTCGGGCGAATCGCCGGGGCCTCTGTTTTCACTTCCGCGGCAGGCCGCGCCGGTATCCCGCCCGCAGGCTGCGCGGAGGCCGGCATAACCGGAATGCCCTGCTCCATTTTACGTTCCAGTCTGGCGATCCGGTCAAGAAGCGCATCCTGCGTCTGCTCCATCTCCGGACGGCACAGTTTCATAATGGCAATTTCCAGCATGACCCGCTTCTGCGCCGCGTACCGCATATCCGCCGAAAGTTCAGAAAATACGCGAATGTACCGCATGATCACTTCCGGTTCGGTCTGTTCTGCCGTTTCCCGCAAAAGCGCCAGGTTTTCAGCGGAAACATCCAGGACCTCCTCCATTTGATCCGATGCCCGTACCAGCAGCAGGCTGCGCAGATACCAGATAAAATCCGTCACAAACTGTCCCAGTTCCCTGCCCTGCAGAATCAGTTCTTCCACGACGGCAACCGCGCCGGTTACGTCATCTTCCATGATACGCAGAAACAGTTTGCGGAATACTTCCGTATCCACCGCGCCAAGCACATCCAGGACATTCTCATAGGTAAGGGTCTGTCCGATATAAAAGGAAATACACTGATCCAGGAGGCTCAGCGCATCCCGCATGGAGCCGTCCGCTGCTTTTGCGATATAACGGATGGCCCGCTCTTCCACCTGTGTCCCCTCTTCCGCCATCAGTTCCGTCAGACGGTCAGCAATGGTATCCACCGAGATTCTGTGGAAATCATAACGCTGGCAGCGGGACAGAATCGTAATCGGAATTTTGTGGGCTTCTGTGGTCGCAAGGATAAATATTACATAAGAGGGTGGTTCTTCCAGCGTCTTCAGCAGCGCGTTGAACGCGCCGATGGACAGCATATGCACTTCGTCAATAATATAGACCCTGTACTTGCCGCCGGTAGGCGCATACGTCACCTCTTCCTTGATCTGACGGATGTTTTCCACGCCATTATTGGATGCCGCGTCGATTTCCATCACGTTCATGGAAGTTCCGTCCGCAATCGCCCTGCAGGTCGGACATTCACCGCAGGGACTGCCGTTTTGGGGATTTTCGCAGTTGACTGCTTTCGCGAAAATCTTTGCCACAGTCGTTTTTCCCGTGCCGCGGGTGCCGCAGAACAGATAGGCGTGACCGATTCTCCCGGCGCGAATCTGATTCTTTAATGTAGTTGTAATATGCTCCTGTCCTTTCACATCCTCAAATGTGTCGGGCCGATATTTGCGGTACAAAGCCATATAAGACATGGGACAGACTCTCCTTCCTCTGTTTCCCTGTAGTATACCATACTTTTTTCCGGCTCGCCAAAATCCATTCCCCCCTCGGCTGCTGCTTTGCAAAATACAGAAAGCGCCGTTCCCAGCCGGCCTGCCGTCTTTGTCCGTCAGAATCTGAAACCAGTATCTGAAACGGATCCGCAAAGACGCGGCTCTGCCAGCTGCAGAAGGCGCTTCTGAAATTTAATTGTTTATCTTCTGTTCCAAACCGTCAGGGATCAGCGGACATCCTGGTCAATCGGCTCTACTTTCAAAATCGCCATAAACAGGATGGCCACAGCGGACAGCACCAGCATAAACTGATATGCGTGCAGGTAGCCTGCTGCCGTACCGTTTCCGATGACACCAACTACTGTAATTCCGACACCGGTCATAATCGCGTTCAGCGGCTGAATGACACGGAATGCCGCCCGGAAATCATAACGTCCCCAGATTGCTTCGGTACAGGACACCATAAGGTTGGAAGATCCGCCCAGCATAACGCCGAGGATCGGCAGGGAAATATAATGCAGCGGTGCAGCCGGGGTCAGATTGAATAAAATTGCCAGAAACGCAAGGATATTTACAATCAGACCTGCTTTTTTCGTTCCCAGTTTGACATCCAGGAATCCCACAAACATGGATCCCGGGATGGCCACAATACCTGCAATCGCAAGCATTCCAAGGATCTGCGGCATCTGATAGCCGTTCACCAGCATGAATTTTCCCACAAAGTTGGACATGATGCCCATGGAAAGAAATCCGCCGATGCCGACTGCCACCCACAGGATCCACATACGGCCTGTGGTCAGACATTTTTTAATGGTCCATTTGGATGTCTTCAGATATTCCAAATTGGCCTGATGCTCTTTAGCTGCTTCTTCAAAATCAAAATCTCTGTTGTTATCCGGATATGCTCCCTTTTCCTCCGGGAAATCCTTTGCAAAAAACAGGATAATAAAGCCCACCGCAAATGAAATCACCGCAATAAAAATATAGTATGCCTGCACACCGTGAAATTTAGTGACAAACGCGCTGCAGACAGCAGTGGTTGTGGCTGCGGACAGCGGATAGCCTGCCGTGGCAATACCTACTGCAACACCCCTCTTTTTCGGGAACCAGTTGGCGATTACCTGATACCCCAGAAGCATGGCGCTGACCAGTGTCAGGGTATAACATACCAGATAGCCTACCGCGTAGATTGCCACACTGTTTGTAAATGACCATACAACCGCAAATACGCCGGTCAGAATCATGCTGAGCGCCCACATTTTTGACGCGGAACTCATCGTCATCAGTTTGCCAAACAGAATAGACCCGAGAATTCCGCAGACGGTAGCTACCGTTGACATCGCATACAGCGCAGATGTGGGCAGCCCCATCTTGCCAAAGACACTGATGGTGACATTCAGCGAATCCGACGTCAGCGCGGAATAGACATAGCAGGATACGAAGCCCAGAATTACAATGACCAGGCCTTTCCACCCCAGGTTAAACGCACCTGTGTTTTGTTTTTTCTCCATGAAACCTTACCTCCGTGAACAAATACCAATTGCCTTATCATATAAGATATATTTCCCTTGATATATCCTGTATGATTTTGTCAACGGATTTATTATAACATTTTTATAAACATTTTATAAATACGAAAAATGTATCTCGACAATCCACTATTTGCATCACTCTTTGTTCGCTTGATTTCATTCATAGAAAAAGCAGCCCCGGCTGCCGGAAAATCCGACAGCCGGGGCTGCTCTCTTCAGATACGGAGACGGAGGGATTCGAACCCTCGTGCCCGAAAGGGGCAAACGCATTTCGAGTGCGCCTCGTTATGACCACTTCGATACGTCTCCAGATGATAAACTGCAGCTGATCACTGCATTTCTATCAGACTGCAGTCTATTATATCTTTTTTTATTCAAAATTGTCAACTTGTTCCGGACATCTTTCTCTGGTCTTTGCCGATTGATCTGTCCGTCTCCCTGCCGACGGTTTCGTGAAACAGCAGATGTTTTACGGGATCATGCCCCGTTCTCCTTTGCCTGTGCCAGTTTTACTGCCTTGGCAAGCTGATCCGGACAGGATGTGGGTCTGCCGCCGCAGGAAATTCCTTCCAGAGTTTCTGCAATCTCTTCCGGTGTCTTTCCATCCACCAGACGGCCGATTCCCTGCAGATTGCCATTGCACCCTCCAAGGAAGGTTACATTGCTGACGGTTCCGTTCTCCAGATCAAACTCAATCATCTGGGAGCAGGTTCCGCTTGTACGATATCTGTAATGCATACTGTTTTACCTCGTTCTTCTTTATCTTCTGATGCGCAGCTGTCAGATTCCTAACATAACGCCCCGGTTTTCCCGGTAGTCCGGATACTGTTTCCGTGCTTCACGGAAGACTTCTTCCATATTTTTTTCCAGTTTCACGCCGTAATGGACGCACACTTCCTGCAGTGCCCGCAGCACTTCACACATATTCTCCTCTTTGGCATTAAAACCCATATGACCGACCCGCAGCACTTTTCCGGCCAGATATCCCATGGAACCGGCAATCATAATATTGTGCTTCTCCCGCATACGGGTCAGAATATCCTCCGCGGACACCCCCTCCGGCACATCGATCACGGTCACTGTATTGGAATATCCGCTCTCCAGATGCAGATGCAGACCTGCGTCAGTTACTGCCTTGCGGAAGCATTCCCCGATGATCCGATGACGGTCATAGACACTCTGATCTGCCGCGATCTCACGAATTGCCACGCGAAATCCATAAATATCACTGATCGGCATCGTGTAGGGAAACCATTTTTCTTCATAATAATGGTCAAATGTCGTCAGATTCGCATAAAAGGAAGCAATCGGTGTCTTTCTGGTGTGCATTGCCTCTTTGGCATCTTCGCTGACGGTAACAAACGTCAGTCCAGGAGGCGCGGATACCGCTTTCTGAGATCCGCCGCACAAAAGATCTATCTGGCAGGCATCCACATCAATCGGCTCGCCGAAGGTGGAGGAAACCGCGTCCACCATGGTCAGAATCCCATATTTCTTCAGCAGCGGGCAGATCACGGAAATATCGTTCAGGACACCGCTTGGTGTATCGCAGTGTACGACTGTGGCGAATTTAAACCCGTGGTCTTTTTTCAGAAATTCCTCCAGCGCCTGCGGATCCACCGGATTTTTGCGGTCCACGGAATACATCACCGGTTCTCCGCGGTAAATCTTTACAAAATCCCGATTGCCCTCTCCATATAATCCGTTATCAATAATCAGCACCCGGTCCCCGGGTTCTGTCAGGGACGCAATCCCCGCTTCCAGACCAAGGATTCCCTCTCCGCCAAGAATCAGTGTTTCATTTCCGGTATGAAGCATCCGGCTGATCATTTCGCACAGATTTCTGTACTCTTCCACAAATTCCTCATCCAGATCCGGATTGGTAAAGCGGCACGCCCGCGCCTGCATTACGTTTTCAGATACTTCTGTAGGTCCCGGTGTCATGATTCGGTACATAATAACCTCCTTGCTGAAATCCTGTAAAAACCCCTTGTATTCTGTTCAGTGACTGCTTTTCTCAGTCGTCCGTACGGATCAGTCCGGTGACTGCTGCCGCTTTTCTCAGGCGGCCGACAATCGCCAGTGTAATGACTGCCGCAATCCCGATCTGAACCAGATTGCCCGGAATCGATGTAACCGGCGCGATCCAGTTTCCGTAAATAATGCCTTCCGCAATATAATAACCCACGATTTTTATTCCGCACGCCGCGAGAATCGCCACTGCATACCAGACAAACTTCTGATGCTCCTGTTTTTCTGTAATCTTTCCTACCACAAATCCCATCAGGCCTACAATTACAAAGGTAAAAGGTGCCCACAGCGACCATCCGCCCATCAGGTCAAATAATCCCATACCCACTGCACCGGCGATCGCCCCTGTTTTTTTACCGAAAATAATGGCTCCGATAAACAGCGGAATATTCCCCAGATGAACCAGTCCGCCATTGGCCGCAATCGGCAGACGGATGTTCACAAATGCGGTAAACACAAAGGTCAGCGCAACAAAAATTGCGGTGATTGCAATAAATTTCGCATTGCTTCCGCTCTGTGCCGCCGCTGAAACCGCAAGCTCTTTTTCATGATTCGTTCTCATCTGATCTTCCTCCTCACTTACGGAAAGCTGCACAAATCCGGCAGCTTCTCTTCTTCTATTACACAGTAACCTACTATGCAAACCTGTTTTTGTCAATATACTGTACGGTTTTCTCCCGCCCGGAGTTCTTCCTTTCAGGCAGAACTCCAGCTAATGTATCTGAAAAAAGAGGCCGCAGCAGCGAATCATAATCCGCTGCTGCGACCTCTTTCCCTTCATCCGGAATCTCCATGTATCTGCCTGTCCCTGCAGTACAAAACACCGGACGTTATTCTCAGTGGGCTTAAGTGGACTCGAACCACCGACCTCACGCTTATCAGGCGTGCGCTCTAACCGGCTGAGCTATAAGCCCATACGAGCATCCTGCTTTGAATTCCAACATACGGACGTTACTTCTACAGTTAGCTCACTCCAGGCACCCTTGCGGCACCCGGGAGGTTCCGCTTAAGGCTGCTTCATTCCTGACCTGACCTGGTTCACAGATTCCCGTCGCGCAAGACCCGAAGATCAACGCCACTTATACAAGGCAGCTCCGCGGCTGCAAACCCGAGGCAGGACATCACCCCTACTATAGCGGATTGAAGGTACAGGGAGCCGCTAATTCCCCGGCTGCTCGGATTTATAATTATACGCTTCATCTTCTGCTCTGTCAATATTATTTATGTTTTTTGCCAGGATATTTTTTATCCCAGCTCCTGGCTCTGTATTTCTTTCTGTTTCCGTTCCTGCAAACGGATTTCTTTGTTTTTTCTTCTCAGATCCCGGAAAAAATCACGAAGGATTTCCGCACACATTTCCTTACACAGTCCGTATTCCACGTCTACCTGATGATTGAAGGCTTTCATCTGCAGAAGATTCAGCACAGACCCTGCACAGCCCGCCTTAGGATTCATGGTTCCGATTACCACCTTGCTGATCCTGGACTGTACCAGCGCGCCGGAGCACATCTGACAGGGTTCCAGTGTTACATACATAGTACACCCTTCCAGACGCCAGTCTCCCATTTTTTTACAGGCTTTCCGGATGGCGGCCAGTTCCGCGTGGGCCAGCGTGCTTCTGTCCGTATTGCGCCGGTTATAGCCCCGGCCGATAATCCGGTCTTCATACACAATCACACAGCCGATGGGTACTTCACCCAGATCCTTTGCTTTTTTTGCCTGCCGGATAGCTTCCTTCATATATTTAATATCTTTCCTGCTGAAGGCAGGAACCTGCGATTCTTCTTCCTTTTTTTCTTCCCTTGTTTCTTTCTTTGCCTCTTCTTCCCCTGTATCCTTCTTTCTCAGCTCCTCCCTGACTGGTTCCTCCTGTGTCTTATGCTCTTCCATGCACATATTCTGTTTTACCCTTTCCTTCGGCACATTCATTTTCTACTTATAAATATGTACCATATTTTCCGGAAAAATTCGAGAGTAAATCCTCTCTTTCCCATACAGACCGCCCGTCTTTCCATTTTTTTACTAAAAATAATAATAATTCTTATTTTTAGTATTGACTAACCGTTTCCTACGTGCTATTATGCACTTACAGAGATACATGATAGTTTTTATCAACAATCTAGGAGGTGAGCGCGAGATATGCGAAACCGCAGCAAACGCAGTAAGCAGCGTGACAGTATTCAAGCCTTTCTCGCATCTCGACACGATCATCCCACTGCAGAAACTGTATACCTGAACATCCGGGAACAGATCCCGAATATCAGCCTGGCAACCGTATACCGTAATCTTTCACTGTTGTCGGAGCAGGGCGAGATCCGAAAGATCAGCATTGGTCAGGGACCGGATCGTTTTGACGGGAATACAGAGCCGCACAGTCATTTTATCTGTCGGGAATGCGGAACCATCATTGATCTGGCAGCCGAACCGACTCTGCCGGTCACAGATATGGATGGTCATCCATTCGATGGTAAGATTGATGAACATGTTACCTGCTATTATGGACTCTGCCCAACCTGTCTGAAAAAAACTATTCCGACAGGCAATATCCTCTAATCATTTTTTATTTAGCAACCAATCATTTTTTATATCAAAAGAAAGGAAGTAAAAGTTATGGCAAAATTTGTATGTTCTGTATGTGGTTATGTGTATGAAGGCGATTCTCTTCCGGCAGATTTCACCTGCCCGGTATGTAAAGCACCGGCTTCCAAATTCACCGAGCAGAAAGGTGAGATGGAATGGGCTGCTGAGCATGTAGTAGGTGTTGCTCAGGGTGCCAGCGAAGATATCATGGCTGACCTTCGCGCAAACTTTGAAGGTGAATGCTCTGAAGTAGGTATGTACCTTGCTATGGCACGTGTGGCACATCGTGAAGGTTATCCGGAAATCGGCCTTTACTATGAAAAAGCTGCTTATGAAGAAGCAGAGCACGCATCCAAATTCGCAGAACTGCTTGGCGAAGTAATCACAGACAGCACCAAGAAAAATCTTGAGATGCGGATCGACGCTGAAAACGGCGCTACAGCAGGCAAAACAGATCTGGCTAAGAGAGCAAAAGCTGCAAACCTTGACGCAATCCATGACACAGTTCATGAAATGGCAAGAGATGAAGCTCGTCATGGTAAAGCTTTCCTGGGTCTGTACAACAGATATTTCAAATAAATCTTCTCTGCTTTCTACAGCAGAAGCAAAAAAGAACTGCCGCCACGGCAGTTCTTTTTTTGCTTCTATCTCCTGCATAAGGTTTTCAAAAGTTCTCATTTCCGCCCTGCTTGTTTCTTTGCAGCCGATGCTCGGTATCTTACCGAAGCCGTATTTTATTCCTGTACAATTCGCGCTCTGCTCTTTCCGCAGACATCTTTTGTCACTACGATCTGATTGCGGATTCTTTCCTTTAATTCGCTGACATGGGAAATGATTCCGATCTGCCGGCCGCTCTGACTCAGATCATCAAAGGCCCGCATGGCCTGATTCAGTGTATCCTCGTCCAGGGAGCCGAAGCCCTCGTCTACAAACATGGTATCCAGCTGGATTCCGCCTGCGGTACTCTGAATCTCATCCGCCAGTCCCAGTGCCAGCGACAGGGACGCCATAAAGGACTCCCCGCCGGACAGCGTGCGGACACTGCGTTCGCTGCCGTTGTGGTGATCCAGGACATTGAGTTCCAGCCCGCTCTGACTGCGCTGGTTGCTGGCTTCCCGCCTGCGCTTCAACTCATACTGCCCGCTGCTCATCTGCATAAAACGGGTATTTGCCCGGCCGATCACCCGATCAAAATAATGGGTCTGGATATAAGTCTCCAGCATCATCTTGTCTTTTCCGCTGAGGGTCCCGTTCAATGTGGCATTCAGGTTCATCATCCAGGACTGCTGTTCCTCCAGCTGGGTCAGCTCCTTTTCCCGCATTTTCAGATCTTTGCGAACGGTTTCATTCTCACTGAGCCGCAGGGATATGGTCTTTTGTCTGTCCCGCAGCTGATTCCATTCTTTTTCCAGGCCTGACCGTCTGGTATCCAGTTCCTTCAGATCTGCCGGTGTACTGCCTTCCAGCGCCTTTCGCAGGGCCTCCGTCTTTCCGCTGCGGACATCCACGGCTCTGGTGCATTCCTGATAACAGGCTTCCGCCTGCTGTCTGGTCTCTGTCATCTGCTTCAGCTGTGCCTTCTGCCGGATGATCTGATCCCGCGCCTCCTGCAGCGAACGGAAGGGCAGTTTGCGGCGGCACTCTTCCAGCCGCGCCCGGCAGTTTTCGTATTCTGCCTGGTCTCTGACCTGTTTCTGTCTCCACTGCTCCAGCCGGGACCGGGTCTGCTTCAGAGAATCCTCTGATTCCGGTATTTTCTGCTCCAGGGCATCCAGTTCTTTCCTCTGCTGCCGGTACATTTGAATTCGTTTCTGATATTCCGCTTTTTGAGTTTTATTTTGATCAAATACTGCGCGGAATCTTACGGTAAATTCTTCCGGCCAGGTCTGCTGCTCCTCTGCCTTGCGGAAAATCTGTATCCACGTTTCCTCCGTCAGTTCCGGAAACAGGCGGGCGGCATTGCCGGCCAGTTCCCGGACATGGGCTCCCGTACGGGCCGTCATCTCACCCAGCCTGCGGCTGCAGGCTCCGGCCCACTCCTGCTGCTGTGCCGTCTGCTCCCGGGCCTGACTGACCATTTCTTCTGTCGGTGCTTCCCGGGTCAGTTCCGCAGCGGAAGGATGTACCGTAGATCCGCAGACGGGACATGGTTCCCCGTCTGTCAATGTCTGTGCCAGAAGCCCTGCCTGAGCATTCAAAAACTGCTGGTTCAGTCTTCCTTCTCTGTCATGCATCCGGCGGTAGGCTTCCAGCTCTTTCTGATACTCCTCCCGCGCAGTATGGATCTCCTTCCATTCCCGGTCAATCCCGCGGCACTGTTCCGATATTCTACGGATCAGTTTTTCTCTGTCCTGAAACTGCTCCAGTCCGTGCATTTCCCGGAGCAGCTTCTGGGGCACTTCCTTTAAGCTGCTGCGGGTTTCCAGCATCTGCCGGTATGCCTTTTCCTGCTTTTCCTGCCTTGCCTCTTCTGCGGCAATGCCCACCTGATCCTTCTTCCGATTCTCTTCTGCCTTCTGTCCGGCAGACTGAATCCGCGTCAGTTCCTCATACTCCGGAAGCCGTTTTTCTTCTTCGGCAATTTGGATCCGCAGCTGCTCCCGTTCCGGATCTTTTTCGGTTTCTTTCTGAAGCACTGCCTTTGCTGAAAGCAGTTTCTGCTGTTCTTCCAGGAGAATCTTTTCTTCCCTGCGGAGCTCTTCCCGATTCCTGTGATCGTTTTCCGCTTTGGAATATTCCTTCTGCAGCTCATTCCGCCGACGATCCAGGTCTCGGTATGCCTGTTCCAGACGGTCGGCTTCCTTCTGATCCCTGTGAATCATTTCCTCCAGCAGCTGTTCCCGTTCTTTCCTCTGATGCAGTCCCAGTGCCTGCAGCTGCTCCTCTTCTTTCTCCGTATCCGGATGAATCCTGGCTATGGTCTGTGCCAGCACCGCCTCAGCCCGTTCGTAGGCATTCTTCAATGCCGCCGTGTCACCGTGCAGCTTCTGCTGCAGCTGACGGTAGGGCTCGGTATGAAAAATCTGACGGAAAATACGGCTGCGTTCTTCGGTTTTCGCAAGCAGAAGCTTTAAAAAATCCCCCTGGGCAATCATGGCAATCTGTGTAAACTGCACCCGGTCCAGACCGATCAGATCTGTAATCACCCGGGTCACTTCCTGGGTCTTTGTCACCGGCGGCCGTCCGTCGGAAAATTCCAGTACGGCGCCTGCTGCCTGTCTGGTTGTCCCCTGTCCCCTGGTCTTTGGACGCTCATATTCCGGATTTCTTCGAACGGTATATTTTTTTCCGTGATAGGAAAAAAGCAATTCCACATAAGTCGCCGTATGGGCATCGGCATATTTGCTGCGGAACATTCTGGCATCATCCCGGCTGCTGCCGCTGGCTTCCCCGTACAGCGCGTAGGTAATGGCGTCAAAAATCGTGGTTTTTCCGGCTCCCGTATCCCCGGTAATCAAATAAAGTCCGCAGCCCTCCAGTCTGTCAAAGGGGATTTCCTGCTTGTCCGCATAAGGTCCGAACCCGGACATTGTAAGTTTGATCGGTTTCATCTGTGTTCTGTCCTCTCCCGGCTGTCCCAGATTTCTTCGATCCGCGCAGCCAGATACTTCCGCTGTGCTTCCTGCATCGGCTGATTGTTCTGCTGTTCATAGAAATCTTCCAGAAGTTCCATCGGACTCCTGTGTTCCGATTCTGTCAGGTCTCTGATTTCGCGGTTTTCTCTGGTCCGCCGGTTGTCATAATCCAGTTTCATAATATTCGGATAGATGGTACGCAGCCGGTTCATCGCATCCATGATATCGTTTTCATCTGTCAGGGTGATGTGCAGATAATCCTCCACTGCCGTACCTTCATAGGCAGACCGGGCAGTCAGCTCTTCATAAGTGCCCCGGATCTCCCGCAGATCCCTGCGGGGCGTCAGTGGAATCTGCTCCACGGCCACTTCTCCTTTTTTCTTCAGATCCACAAGGGTCACGCTTTTTACATGGGATGCTTCCGAAAAAGAATACTTCAGGGGCGTCCCGCAGTAACGCACCGTCTCCCGCCCGATTTTCTGCGGTCTGTGAATGTGTCCCAGCGCCACATAATCAAATGCGTCAAAAAGCGCAGCGTCCACATTCTCCTGCCCCCCTGCGTACAGTTCCTCCGATTCACTGCATACAGCTCCTGTGACAAACTGATGGGCAAGCAGCACATTTCTCACCGAAGGATCCACCGGAATCTGTTCCATCACCCAAGCCAGGGCATCCGGATACGTGCGGATTTCTTCTTCCTCCCCCTCTTCCTCTGTTCCTTCTGTCTCCTGTCCGAGGACATGCCGTACCGATGCCGGCTTGATAAATGGAAGCAGATAGAAATGAATCTCTCCATATGCGTCTGTCTGCACAATCGGCTGGGGAATTTTTTCAAAGATACCGGAAATATATATTTTCTCCGATGCCAGCAGTCTGGATCCGAAGTCCAGCCGCTGGGGAGAATCATGGTTGCCGCTGATGATAAAAACCGGAAGATTCCGCCGGGACAGTTCTGTCAGAAATTCGTCCAGGAGCGTCACCGCCTCTGCCGGAGGCACCGACTTATCATAAATATCCCCGCTGATCATCACACCTTCCGCATGCCGGGAATCGGTTATCTTCAGTATTTCCTTCAGAATATACCGCTGATCTTCCAGCATGGAAAATTCGTTGACTTTTTTTCCAATGTGCAGATCTGACAGATGTATCAGTCTCATACGCCATCTCCATTCTGTTCCGTTTCTGCCGGCGGCATCAGCGTCCGCCAGCCGGGATGTTCCGCAATCAGTGCCAGTTTTTTCATGCGGCTCAGCTTCTTGATCACCGCCTCCCGGTGCATGGCTTCCTCCCGGGTGTCATACACTTCCAGATAGACCAGTTCCACCGGCTGATGGCTGCGGGTATATTTCGCCCCTCTGCCGCTTTGATGATCGGTCAGGCGTTTTCGTATATGATTCGTCCATCCCGTATACAGGCTGCCGTCTCCGCAGCGAAGCATATAGGTATAATTATTTTCTGACATATTCACAGATTTCCTAACTGATTGCTCAGCTGGGCAAATTCCTGCAGAGTCAGCGCTTCTCCCCGAATGGTCAACGGTTTGCCGATGTTTCGAATCGCTGTCTCTGCCTGTTCTTTGGTAAAATGCAGTTCCGGCGCGTTTTTCAGACCATTTGCCAGTGTTTTGCGGCGCTGGTTGAAGGACGCACGGATAACCGCGAACAGCAGTTTTTCATCTGAGACTTCTACCGGAGGCTTCCGATGACGGGTCAGACGAATCACTGCGGATCCCACTTTCGGCTGCGGCATAAAACAGGAGGGAGGCACCTCCGCCACAATCTCCGGTTCCGCATAATACTGCACCGCAAGGGACAGGGCGCCGTAATCTTTGGAACCCGGTCCTGTCTGCATCCGGTCCGCCACTTCCTTCTGCACCATAATGGTGATGCTCTCCATGGGAACCCGGCTTTCAAATAATTCCATGATAATCGGCGTAGTAATATAGTATGGAAGATTTGCCACCACTTTGATGGGGTTTCCGTTATTTTTCTCCTCTACCAGACGATTCAGATCCAGTTTCAGAATATCTCCGTGGATAATCTCCGCATTCGGAAACTCCTCCAATGTATTCTCAAGAATCGGTATCAGCTTATCGTCTATTTCCACTGCGGTCACAGCCCGGGCCGCCTGGGCCAGATACTGGGTCATGGTCCCGATCCCGGGGCCGATTTCCAGTACATAGTCCGTTTTGGTGATGTCGGCCGCTTCCACGATCTCTTCGAGAATATTGGAATCAATCAGAAAATTCTGGCCGAACTTCTTCTGAAATGTAAAACCATACCGTTCAATCACTGCTCGGGTACGGGTCGGATTGCCCAGATACGGTATTCCTTTTTTTTCTGTCATAATATTTCTCCTGTTAGTTCCTGCAGATACGATTCTGTCAGTTCTTTGCTTTCAGGAATACCCGGCGGGCATTCGCTTCCGTCTGCCGGATCACCTCTTCTTTGGAAATTCCCTTCAGCTGCGCGACCGTATCTGCCACAAAATCAAGATAAATGGAATGATTGCGTTCGCCGCGATGGGGAGACGGGGCCAGATATGGACAGTCTGTCTCCAGAAGCAGGTATTCCATGGGCGTCCGGGCCACGGTGTTTTTCAGTTTTTTCGCGTTTTTAAAGGTGACCACTCCGCCTGTGCCGATACAGAATCCCATTTTGACATATTCTTCCGCAATTTCCGGAGAGTAGGAAAAACAGTGAATGCTTCCGGTCAGTCCCTGTCCGTATGTCTTCATAATCTCCAGGGTATCCTGTGCCGCGTCCCTGCTGTGTATGCTGACGGGAAGATCCAGCTCGCCGGCCAGTTCCAGCTGGCGGATGAACCATTTCTTCTGTGTCTCGTGGGACTCGATGTTCCAATGATAATCCAGTCCGATCTCCCCGATGGCCACAATCCGGTCGTCGGTGCCGGCCGTCTCTCTGAGCCAGGCAAAAATCTCTTCGTTCAGTTCACCCGTATGATCCGGATGAACGCCCACCGCACCGTAAATCATCGGCCACCGGTGGGCCAGTTCTACCGTGTCCCTGCAGTCTTGTACACTGGCTCCTACATTGAGTATCGTCCCTACATTATGGTCTTTCATGGAAGCCAGGAGCTCCTCCCGGTCACTGTCAAACTGTCTGTCATTATAATGCGCATGGGTATCAAATATCATCGGTTCCTCACTCTCTTCCCTCGGATTCTGTCATTCATTATTGCAAAAATAACCACGGTCTGCAACTTTCTTTCTTTTCGTATACAGTATAGAAAATTTTAGTTGTCGCAATGAAACAACCGGTTGTTGTACTTCCTGGTTTTTCTGTGTTATATTCATTGTATCGAAATAAATACATAAACAAATTTCAAGTAATCAGGAGGAGTTCCTATGAGCTTTAAAAACGTTGTTGTGGCAGGCGGCGGAGTACTTGGCAGTCAGATTGCCTATCAATCCGCCTTCCGTGGATTTCATGTAACCATCTGGCTGAGAAGCGAAGCATCCATCGGACGGGCCAAACCAAAAATCGACCGTCTTCACTCCATCTATCTGGATACCCTGGATGCATGCAGCAAAAACCCTGCACTGACTCCCCGCGGATTCTGCGAGGATCCATCCAAACTGACACCGGAACAATTCGACAAAATGAAAGAAGCTGCGGAAGCTGCCTACAATAATATGATCTATGAAACGGATCTGGCAGCTGCAGTAGCAGACGCGGATCTGGTCATCGAAGCCATGGCAGAAAATCCGGCAGACAAAATCGCCTTCTATCAGAAGCTGGCGCCGGTACTGAAAGAAAAAACCATACTTGCAACCAATTCTTCCACCCTGCTTCCCAGCACCTTTGCAGAATATACCGGAAGACCGGAGAAATACCTGGCGCTCCACTTTGCCAACGAAATCTGGAAAAACAACACAGCGGAAATTATGGGGCACCCGGGAACCTCACCGGAAGCTTATCAGGCAGTGGTATCCTTTGCCGCCGAAATCGGCATGGTTCCGCTGCAGCTGAAAAAAGAACAGCCCGGCTACATTCTGAATTCCATGCTGGTTCCGTTCCTGAATTCCGCCCAGGCACTTTATGCTACCGGTGTTGCGGATCCGGAAACCATTGACAAAACCTGGATGCTGGCCACCGGCGCTCCGGCAGGTCCGTTCCGGATTCTGGATATCGTAGGCCTAACCACCGCTTACAACATTGTCATGAACCGGCCGGAAGCCACCTCAGATCCGGATTCGATTCCATACAAAATCGCACACAAATTAAAAGAATACATTGATGCGGGCAAAACCGGCGTCAATGCAGGGGAAGGCTTTTATCGCTATAAATAAAACGCCCGCTCTTCTGTATCCAGTATCTGGATGCATGATTATTATTTTTCAGAAAGAACCGGCTCCCAGTGAGCCGGTTCTTTCTGTCTGAAACAGCTGCAGCAGATGTAACTGTCTGCTGTCCGCGTTCTTTATTCTTTACGTTCTAATTCTCATGGGAGAGCAGCTCAATGACCTGGGACTGCTTATCGGGCGGCAGTTTCGCGAGTTCCACAAATATCGCTGCCTTGTCCATGGATTTGTATTTTTCCAGCCATGCGTCTTCTTCCGGCGCGTGGACTTCTGTATGCTCTTCTTCCGGCTGATCCGCCATCTTCGGATCCGGCAGATCACCAAAGGGAAGCTCCTCTTCTTTCTCCGGTTCGGTTACCTCCTGCACCGGAGAAATCTCCTCATACTCTGTATCCACAGGATCTGACGCATCTGTCTGCTGCGGATCCGACGCGTGAATCAGCTGTGCCATCAGCTGATCATAATCCGTAGTATCCCGCTCCTGGAAATTGGTAAATCTGGTGGCGGTTCCCGCAGGTTCTTCGTTTTCTTCGGTACGTCGTTCCGGGAATTCCCACTGTCCTTCAATGGCAGACACCATCCATCCCATCAGATTCTTGATTCCGTTGGTCTCCCGCGCAGAATTGTAAATAGTCTTGATCAGAGCCGCATTGCCGTCTGATTTCTCCAGCAGCGTGGTAATATTCTTGCGGCTTAATCTGCCTTCCGTATAAGCGGAGAGTTCATCGATCACTTCTGTATCAAATACAGACTCCACATGCCAGTCATGGTTGTTATGCCGGTAAATAAAAAAACGGATTGCAATGGTTTTCCGGCCTCTGCCCCTGGTAATCGGGACATATTCAAAATAAATCGTGGCCTTTTTCGAGGCTTTCATCTCTTTGTAAGCAGTATCCAGGACCCGTTTGCGGAAATTGGAATAGTCTCTGTACTTCGCGTTCACCGCGATCTTATCATCAATATCCTCCAGGCTCATTCCGGATTTGATCGCTTTCTCAATCTTCTCATCCCCGGCATCAATAATACCCAGATTAAACTTCAGTTCCGCCAGCCCGATCTTCACTTCATAGCAGGCGCCCTCTTCTTTCGGGATCAGATATTCATATATTTTTAAAAGCTCATAGAGCCGGAAGGTGTTATTAGATTCAAAAGACATCAGAGAACGCATATCCACCAGGGTATAATTCTTCTGTACGTCCAGTGTATGAGGCTTCAGCTTTTTGTTGAAGGTAATCACCAGGTGGCCATCCGAATACGAAACATCGTTGATCATATTCATGTAAAAAAACTGATGGGTCGTATCGTCCTCCAGCATATATTTGTGATCCAGGATATCTTTGGAAAACGGTTTCAGAAAATTGTAAACACTGTTTCCTGTATAACCGAACTGCTCTTTGATCTCTGCCGCGCTGAGATCCGCCACCAGATCCGTACCCCCGTTTCCGTCTGATTTTTCCCGCATCTGGGAAATGGCATAGGTAAAAATCTTGTTCTGGCGAAGCGTTGACTTATATTTGGCCTGCAGGAAAGCGTTGGAGGATTTGAATACTACATCCTGCTTTCTGGCCTTCTTTTTTCCTGTTTTCTGCTGATCTGACATATATCCCCCGTACACTATGAGTGATTATTCGTACACATTGGGTATTTCCCGATGTAGAACATTGTACGCCTTTGCCTTCTGAAATGCAATGGTTTTTTCGTACGGATTGAGTGTTTCTTTCGTACGAATCAGGTTAATTTTTCACGCATATGGTTGGATTTCCTCTTAGTTGAGCAACAATTCTGACAGTATTGTGGGATAACCCACAATTTTTTCATGTATTTTCTTTTGTATCTCTGTGTTAACCCGCTCTCACCGGAAAATATATTTAACGGTACATTTTGGGTGCCTGTCTGGCTCCTGCTTTTTTTATCGGTACATTTTGGGTGGCAAATTTATGTTCTCCACTACATTCGGTACAATCCGGGTCATTCAATCGAAAATGCCACTATATTTTGTACCCATTCTGTCCGACCGTGATTTTCTACTAACCCATTTTGTCGGATGATTCCCTTTCTCCTTTTGTTTGTCGGTACATTTTGGGTCATACACTGCAAATCTGTCCCGCAGTTCCACCTATCTTGTACTTGACAATTCTTTACTTCGTACATATTGGGGTATTATTTTGTTTTATCGGTACATTTTGGGTCATATAAAAAGAATCGCTTTCTGCCCGCTTCCGGTTTACCGGTACATTTTGGGTAAATTTTGACACCTCTTTCCGTACTAACTCTGTATTATCGGTACATTTCGGGTAAAATTTCGCAGCCTGTCCAGCATTTTCTCCGGATTATCGGTACATTTTCGGTGGATGAACACCCGATTCGGTCAGAATCATATTTTTTCCGGTACATTTTGGGTGTCTGCCGGAACCGGATTTGTTTGATTCCGGAAAATACCCCAATTTGTACCGGTTTGCAGCAGATTTTTTCCATGAATTTTTTATTCGGTACATTTTGGGTTGAAATGGAACGGTATTTGCTCTGCTTTTCGATTTATCCGGTACATTTCGGGTGGATCATACCACTTCAACCTGTCTTTTCCCTGTTTATCGGTACATTTTCGGTTATACACAGAGGCTCCTGCAGGGATTATCAGTACAAATTGGGTGATTTTTCCTGTTTTCAGTACGTTTTGGGTGCCTTTTTTCTTTATCGGTACAAATCGGGTAATCAAAAACACGCGGTCAGCCCGGTCCGGCGCTTATTTTTTTATCGGTACATTTTGGGTCATAATTGCTGCAAACCCTTTGTTTTCAGTACTTTCCGGGTACATTTCCATGGAAAAACCGGGAAATCAGCCCCTGTTTTTCCGCAAAACACCCAAAACGTACGAATACAGGCCGGATTTTACCCGAAATGTTTGAATGTTACCCCCATTCGTCTGCTGAGCAAACCCAATATGTACGAATGTTCCCCTCTCTTGGTTACCCCAATATGTACGAATGTTCTCATCCATCTGTCCGGCAGCTTTACCCTATATGTACGGAAAAAAACGCTGTATCCCTTGCTATTGCTGATTTTCCTTCCCCTTAATAAAGAAATGTTGTATGTTATTAATAAAATAATCAACAAAACAGCGTCTTATTGGGGACGGAAAGGAAGCAAGAAATGTCCGTGATTCGAAAAGTTACCGATCGGAACATTCCGGAACTGAAACCCTACGCCGCAGCCAGTGACCGACAGCTGATGCGGTACTGTGAACCGGAGCCCGGACTGTTTCTGGCGGAAAGCGCGAAGGTGATTCTGCGTGCCTGGAATGCCGGCTATGAACCGCTCTCTTTGCTGATGGATCAGAATCAGACAGAAACAGAATCGGAAGAATTGCTGCATGTCCTGCCGGACATACCGGTATTTCTTACAGACTGGGATACAATAAAGAAGATTACCGGTCTGAAAATGATCCGGGGAGCCCTGGCTGTATTCCGAAGAAAACCTCTGCCGGATTATCTGACAATTATTCAAGATGCCAGACGTATAGCTGTTCTGGATCACGTGGTAAATCCTTCAAATATAGGGGCTGTTTTTCGTTCGGCAGCAGCTCTGAATATCGATGCCGTCCTTCTCAGCAGGGAATGCAGTGATCCTTTCTACCGGAGGACGCTGCGTGTCAGTATGGGAACGGTTTTTCAGATTCCCTGGACGAAATTTTCTGATAATTACTCCTGGCCGGAAGAAGGTTTGAAACAATTAAAACATCTGGGGTTTCGGACAGCAGCCATGGCATTGACTGAAAATTCTGTAAATGTGAATGATCCGGCATTAAAAAATGAAAAACGTCTGGCAATTCTTCTGGGCAATGAGGGGTACGGATTATCCGAAGAACTGACAGCAGCCTGTGATTATCAGGTGTGCATTCCCATGGCTCACGGCGTCGACTCGCTGAATGTGGCGGCAGCCAGCGCAGTGGCATTCTGGGAACTTGGAAATCATTAAAAAATCTGCCGGCTGTTTTTCCATAAAGTATTCCGGACCGGGTTCTTTGATTGCATTTTTTCTCTTAAAATGTTACAATCTTATTACATTATCCTTTTAAGATATTACATAAGTATAAAATACCAAAGGATTACGTCATAACGATAAGGAGATTGAAAAAATGTCTATGAAAAAAAGAATACTGCCGGCTGCAGCCGCAGCTGTTTTCGGCCTGTCCTGTCTGATGATACCCGCACCGGAAGCCCAGGCTGCCGGCTCTGTCAGCCGGTTTGTAAGCTCTGCAATAGCCATTGCAAAAGATAATTCCCACGGCTACAATGACAGCAATCGCTGGGGACCGGATTATGACTGCTCTTCTTATATTATTACTGCCCTGCGAAATGCGGGCTTTAATACCAACGGAGCGACATATACCGGTAATATGCGTTCTGCCCTTACAGGGGCAGGCTGGAGTTATTATCCCGCATCCTCCATGAATCTCTCCGGCACATCCAGGCTGAAAAGCGGTGATATTCTGATCAAGAGCGGTCATGCGGAGATTTATGTAGGCAGCGGCCAGCGGGCTGGTGCCCATAAAAATTACGATGGCAGGCAGGGGGACAGTTCCGGTAAAGAGATCAGCGTTTCTTCGTATTATAACGGCGGCTGGACCGGCGTCCTGCGTTATACCGGTCAGAGTTCCTCTTCCGGCACCGCGTCGGTACGCAGTGCTGCCGTATATTCCACAGGAACTTACAAGACAACGATTAATCTGAATATGCGCCAGAAAGCCAGCATTTCTTCCAAAGTGCTCCGGAATGTGAAGAAGGGTACCAAAGTATCTGTCACAAAAGTATCCGGTTCCTGGGGCAAAATCAAATACAGCGGCAAAACCGGATGGGTGTCTTTCAGCTATCTGAAAAAGATGAGCACTTCTTCCGCTGCGTCAAAGGCAGTAAAGACTGGAAAATACAAGACAACGATTAATCTGAATATGCGCCAGAAAGCCAGCATTTCTTCCAAAGTGCTCCGGAATGTGAAGAAGGGTACCAAAGTATCCGTCACAAAAATCTCCGGTTCCTGGGGCAAAATCAAGTACAGCGGCAAGACCGGATGGGTTGCCCTGAAATATCTGAAAAAAGCATAATAAGACGACTGTCTTTTTAGAAAAGGGAAATCCCCTCCTGTGTCAGCATTGTGTGAACCGGCACTGGAGGGGGTTTTTCTTACGGATGGGTGGTTATGCCCTTGCATCGGAAAATCAGGAATTTGCCTTTACGACGCGGTTCAGAAAGGCAATTGTTTTTTTCATATTGTCCTGGGCGCAGGACAGCGACGGACGGGTTTCATAGCCGTGTCCCAGACGCTCTTTTTTTCTGGGATACAGATTCAGTTCATTGACCACACCCAGCTGATCCAGTTTCTTATGAAGCGCGTTTGCCTGGGAGTAAAAAGTCGCGGTATTTCCGTCTGAAATATAGCTGGCGGGATAATTTTCATCTACGTGGGTCAGCAGATTGGTTTGTTTCGCAATGGCGCTTTTCCGGATCACATTGGTGCCAAACGCGCAGCGGGCATACTGCATAAACACGTGATCCCGGATCAGATTATGGGTAATGGTGAAATCCTCATTATTGATCAGCGCGGAAACAAAGACTACTGCCTTCAGATTTTTCTGTGAAAGAGCCGGACGGATCTGCAGGTTTCGGGCGCTGGAAGGCTGTGTAGCTGTCAGCGCCAGCATGCCTGCGATGTTTCCGCCGGCGGATTTTCCGATCAGGACCACCCGGTCCATGTGCAGGCCGTATTTGCTGCCATGACGCATCAGAAAGGCAAGGGCCTGGTTCGCCTGGCGGAGCTGGATGGGATAGCGATATTCCGGCGCATAAGCGTAATCGATGGACACGACGTTATACCCTTCCTGCATCAGGTTGGTAAAATACCAGAGCAGGCCATTGGAACCGGAACGGGGATTTCCGCCTGTTTTGGTACCGCCGATATAACCGCCGCCATGGATAAAGACCACTGTCGGCTTGTCGGCATTTTCTTCTGCGGAAAGATAGATATCCATAAAACTGTTCGGATAGTCCGTTCCATAAGCGACATTGCTGTATACTTTCTCTCCATGAAGAAAATTGAATTCTCCGGCGTCATATTTTCTGGAAAAACTGTTTGTGTTGTTTAAATAAGTCTGCAGGGGTCCTACCAATGCAAGGGGGGTAACTGCCGTTGCCAGGAGACTGAAGTGAAACATCAGATAAAAGACGCAGAGAAACAGTACCGGCAGGGTGCGCAGGATGCGGATGACTGTTTTCTGACCGGGCAGACGCAGAATACGGATCATATACTGCAGGGTGTATTTGGCCAGTAAAAACATGCCGCAGATCAGCAGGATACAGTAGCCGGAATACCAGGTAAACAGAATCCATGCGATGCCGGCAGACGCGCCGAAAAATTCCACGGCTGCATTCAAAATTCCAGGAATCCCCAGGCGCGGCGAAGATTTCAGATTGCCCCACCCGAGAAACAGCATGACGGCAGCACAGAAAAAGGCCATGAGTTTTTCCTGGTTTACCAGCAGCATGGTAAAAATGAGAAGCACCGCAAGAAGCAGAACCATCAGAAACCGTATTCGTTTGTGGGATTGACGTTTCGCTGTTTGTTCCGTTTTTTCGTCCTTTCGTTTTCTTCGGTATGACAGAATGCCCCACCGCCATGCGAACATGATGTGGGGCATTGAGTTTCGATGCAGTCAGTATCAGTTGTTGATTCTCTGGTGAATCATCGGTGTACTCTGGTCAATCGCCTTAAAGGTATAACCGTGTTTTTTTCCATAGGTAATAAACTTCTGCAGTACAGCAGCAGTGGTTTTCTTGGCGTTGGTATCGTGGCAGAGAACGACATTTTCCTTTCCTTTCACCAGTTCTCTGACATAATTGCGGTAAAGCCGGTCCGAAGGAATCTCATTGCCTTCCGCATCGCCGCTGGATACATTCCAGTCCATATAGGAATAACCGGCTTCCTCCACTTTTCTGGACAGCTGGCTCATGATTCCCTTGCAGTAGTGCGCGCTGATGGTATTGGAGCTTCCGCCCGGGAACCGGATCATCCATGGAGTATAGTTGAAATCCTTCTGGATGTTGGCCTTTTCCTGATTGATTTCAGACATAAAGGTTCCTACAGATTTGTATACAGCCGCGTAATCATGGGAAATGGTATGCATGCCAATGGTGTGGCCTTCGTCAATTTCCCGGCGGATCAGCTTCTTCTTTACCGGATCATTTCCGTAGCCGATGATAAAGAAGGTGGCTTTTACATCATTTTTCTTTAAGATATCCAGGATGCGCGGCGTCACTTCACTGCTGGGGCCGTCATCAAATGTCAGGTAGATGGTGCTTTTGGTCACAGGAGTAACTTTTGCTTTCACAATGACTGTACGGACCGCGGAGGCTTCATTTCCGGCTTTGTCCGTTACTTTGTAAGTGATCCGATAGGTGCCGGGTTTGCCGGTGTCCACGGAACCGCTTACTTTTACCTGATTGGTGACCGTGCCGTCCACTGCGTCTTTCGCGGAATATCCGGGATCCTTATAGGAATCTCCCTGGTTCAGGGAAAGACTGTTTCCGCCGGACAGTGTGATCGCCGGAGCTGTCGTATCCTTTACTGTGACTGTGCGGACAGCCTTGAATCTGGCGGTGAAGATATGCATCCGGTAGATGACTTTATAAGTTCCCGGTGTGGATTTCTTAATGGTGTTTTCTGTTTTGATGCGGCTGGAAAGCTTCTTTCCGTGATAGGTGTCTTCCCCTTTGTAAGACACTTTGATACCGGGATCGGTGTAACTGCTTCCGGCTTCTGCCGTCAGGTCAGAATCTCCTTTTAACTGAAAAACAGTCTTATGATGTATATGTGCCGGGATCGCCACAAAAAAAATAATGATAACAGCAGCCAGAATAATCAGTCCGAGTAAACTGTTTCTGCGGCGGCGCATTTCCCGTCTGCGCTTCCAGGCAGGCATTCCGTATGTGTTCCTTCTGCTCATATTTTAATACTCCTAACTGTAATTTCTTTTTCTTTTAATGAATTTCCGTTTCCGCAACGTGTCTCAGTGTAACATGAAAATATTAATAAACTGCTAAATAGTCATTAAAAATAATTAATTATTTTCTCTTTTTTGTTTTTTCCGTAATACAAAAAGAAGGGCAGGGATTGGGATTTCCCTGGGAATTCCCATCTCTTTCATGGGATTTTGCTGTGTAACATGCTATAATAAGTCGGGATTTTTCAGAAGGGAGTATCTGGATTGAAAGAAGAAACAAACCGCTGCTACCGGATTATCCGGCATCCCCTTTACTGCAGTCAGATGGATGCCATTGCAGCTGATGAAAAAGACAGAATCTACTGCGGGCATGATCTGCAGCACGCACTGGATGTGGCCCGTATTATGCGCATCTATAATGGGGAGCTCGCACTGGGAATTTCCACTGATCTGATCTATGCAGCAGCGCTGATCCACGACATCGGACGGGCAGTACAGTATCGCACCGGGGTTCCCCATGACCGGGCCAGTGCGGAACTTGCGGAACAGATTCTTCCGGCGTGCGGATTTGATGAAACGGAGACCCGGCAGATCGCGGAGGCGATCCGGCATCACAGAGAATATGAGAAAGGTTCGGATATTTCCCGGACTCTGGGCACACTTCTCTGCCGCGCGGACAAAGAATCCAGGCTGTGTTTTCTCTGTCCTGCCGCGGATACCTGCAAATGGCCGGACACCAAGAAAAACCATCAGCTGCGGATCTGAAGGAACCGGATTCAGATTCGCAGGACAATTATATCAGGGAGGAAAGAATGATGCAGATCGGCAGACATGCGTTTGATACGGAACACCATACATATATTATGGGGATTCTCAATGTGACACCGGATTCCTTTTCCGACGGCGGCAGGTGGAATACTTTGGATCATGCGCTGGAACATACGGAATCCATGATTCAGGAAGGAGCGGATCTGATCGATATCGGCGGAGAATCCACCAGACCGGGATATACAAAGATCAGTGACGAAGAGGAAATCCACCGCGTGGTACCGGTGATTCAGGCCATACGGAAGCGTTTTGACATTCCGATTTCCGTGGATACTTACAAATCACAGGTTGCGGAAGCTGCCCTGGAAGCAGGGGCCGATCTGATCAATGATATCTGGGGACTGAAATATGATCCGCGTATGGCGTCGGTAATTGCTGCCTCCGGCGCGGCCTGCTGTCTGATGCACAATCGGAAAAACGGGCAGTATTCATCGTTTGCTTCCGATCTGAAGCAGGATCTGTTGGAAAGTGTCCGGCTGGCAGAAACAGCCGGTATTTCCAGAGATAAAATTATTCTGGATCCGGGGATTGGATTTGCGAAAGATTATGAACAGAACCTGGAGACCATGCGCATTCTGCCGGAACTGTGCCGGCTGCCCTATCCGATGCTGCTTGGAACTTCAAGAAAATCCATGATCGGCAACTGCCTTCATCTGCCAACAGAAGAGCGCCTGGAAGGCACGCTGGCGACTACGGTGCTTGCTGTGCAGGCAGGATGCGGATTTGTGCGTGTGCATGATATTCAGGCAAATCAGAGAGCCATCCAGATGACAGAAGCAATTTTAAAGCGCGGGGTACAGAAGGAATAAAATCCAGAAAGGACAGACCCATGGACAGGTATTTACAGGAAGATAAAATTACAATTGAAGGACTGACCGTATTCGCCAATCACGGCGTTTATCCGGAAGAACAGTCCCTGGGACAGAAATTTACGGTATCGGCAGATCTGTATGTGGACACGCGGAAGGCTGCCGCTGCAGATGATCTCCGTCAGTCGGTGGATTACGGACTGGTCTGCCGGCATATAACAGAATATCTGCAGAAACACACATTTCAGCTCATCGAGACAGCAGCCGGCAATACGGCCTGTGATCTGCTGGAAAATTTTCCGCTGGTGCGCGGCGTGGATCTGACCCTCAGCAAACCATGGGCACCCGTAGGACTGCCTCTGGAAAATGTATCTGTCACGGTCCGACGCCGCTGGCACAAGGTATTTCTGTCTCTGGGGTCCAATCTGGGCAGTAAAAAAGCCTATCTGGATCTGGCGGTGGAAGCGCTGAATTCCCTTGCCGGGATACGCTTCCGGCAAATATCGGATTATATTGTCACCAGACCGTACGGAAATGTTCCGCAGGATGATTTTCTGAACGCGGCAGCAGAAATCGATACTTGGATGTCTCCGGAAGAACTGCTGGCGCAGCTGCACCGAATCGAGCAGGCAGCCGGACGCAGGCGGGAGATACACTGGGGTCCCAGAACACTGGATCTGGATATCCTGCTTTATGATTCCCTTGTCCTGGATACACCGGATCTGCATATTCCGCACATTGATATGGAGAACCGGGACTTTGTCCTGGTTCCCCTGTGCCAGATTGCCCCTTATGTGCGGCATCCGGTATTAAACCGTACGGCAAAACAGCTTCTTATGGATCGGAACAGCTGACGCAGACAGCTGGTTTGATCAGCTGTTCCGGCCAGATTATTCTTCTACACGCATGACGCTGTTTACGGCGGAAACGCAGTCATCTTTCAGAATTTCCTGAAGCGCTTCTGTCAGCAGCGTCTTTTCTACATAACTGAAGATGAAAATCAGCGGAACAAATTCCGCGTCTTTGGAACCTTTCTGAACCATGGTTTCAATACTTATGCCGTGCGCGCCGAATACGGAGGTGATCCGGGCCATGACACCCGGATGGTTTCTTGCCTTCATCCGGACATAGTACTTATTGGAACCTTCTCCCACATACTGCAGTTCGGAATCATAGCGCAGCTGGGGCACCAGATCGTAAGCGGAATCTTTTTCCAGTTTGCGGGCAATGCCGATAATATCTCCTACGACCGCACTGCCGGTCGGAAGCGGTCCCGCGCCCCGTCCGTAAAACATCAGGTCATCCACGGCATTTCCTGTGACAAATACGGCATTGAATTCATTGCTGACGGAAGCCAGGGGATGGGAATCCGGTACCAGTGCCGGTTCCACATTGCCTGCGACTTTGCCGTCTTTGGCCCGGGCGCTGGCCAGCAGCTTGATTTTATATCCGTTTTCTTCCGCAAAAGCAATATCGTCACTGCCCACCGATGTGATTCCCTGGGTCGGGATCGCATCCGGTCCTACGCCGATACCGAAGATCAGGGACATCAGAATGGACAGTTTGTTGGCAGTGTCGATGCCTTCCACATCAGCCGTAGGGTCTGCTTCCGCAAAGCCCTTCTCCTGGGCGTCTTTCAGCACAGAGGCATAGTCTTTGCCGTATTCTCCCATCTGTGTCAGGATATAATTGGTGGTTCCGTTCAGGATGCCGTGGACTTCTGTAAACCGGTTGGACAGCAGTGCTGTGGTCAGTGAAGTCAGAATCGGGATTCCGCCGGCCACAGCGGCCTCAAAACGCAGAAGGACATGATTTTCCTGTGCCAGGTCTGCCAGCAGCTTTCCATTGGCTGCAATGGCGGCTTTGTTGGCCGTAACGACACTTTTTCCATTGCGCAGCGCCTGAGCCATGTATTCGGTGGCCGGTTCAATCCCGCCGATTAATTCCACCACAATATCGATGGCGGGATCGGTGAGGATTTCGTCCGGATCCGGTGTATATTTTTCTTTCGGAATATCGATTCCCCGGTCTTTTTCCGGATGCCGGTTCAGGATTTTGACGATTTCGATATCCAGGCCGGTGGTTTCCGCTATTTTTTCATGATTCATATGCAGCGCCTGATAGGTACCGGTGCCGATATTGCCAATGCCTAACATGCCGACGTTAATTTTTTTTCTCATGGCTCCTCCCTGTATTGCAAGTTTGTCCTTTCACTCCTGCCAGTTATTATAACACAGGAATTCCTGTGTTCACAGAAACAAAAAATCTCACAACCAGCTCATGCGAGCGGATTGTGAGATCAAATGAAAGGCGCCAACCAGATTTGAACTGGTGATAGAGGTGTTGCAGACCTTTGCCTTACCACTTGGCTATGGCGCCTTATGAAGCTGTTAGCAAACATGATTATAACAAACCTGTATAAGATCGTCAACAGCATTTTTATATTTCTGAAAACTTCAGAAATCAGCTCCCCGAGTAGGGCTCGAACCTACAACATCACGGTTAACAGCCGTGCGCTCTACCATTGAGCTATCGAGGAATATGATTGCTCAGAA
>OCTW011617276.1_pt1 | contig 33428 bp, 27 predicted proteins | sample 1539671 | NCBI WGS metagenome assembly OCTW01 (sample SAMN02144230, study PRJEB22623) | gut metagenome | biome: sheep rumen | host: Ovis aries | place: New Zealand
ACCAGAACAAATAGATTTATTAAATAAAATTGGAATGCGTTGGGACAATCTAGATTTAATGGATAATTGGATGAAATATTATAATTTAGCTAAGGCATACTATGAACATAAAGGTAACTTAGAAATATCAAGAGATTTCAAAACAACAAATGGATACGAACATGATGAAAATGGAGTTGCGTTAGGTAATTGGATTAACAATCAAAGACAAGCTTATAAAGGAAAAGGAAATTGTAGAATAACAAGAGAACAAATTAAACTACTAGAAGATATTGGAATAACTTGGTTTGGTAAGACAATAGATAATAAATTACAACAAGAAGAAATAGCAACTAAGAATACTTTAAGTAAACAAAAAGAAATATTAAATAGATTTTACACACTACTAAATAAACATAAAGAAACAGAACAAATAGATAAAGAATCAATTAATAATGAATTCCTAGATCAATTAAATAATAAATTAAAATAAAAGTTTCCTATAAGGAAACTTTTATTTTTCATTAATTTACTGTATTAATTATACATGTTATAATAAACATAATAAGGGTTATAAGGTGATACTATGTTTGGGAAAGTAATAGAAACTAAAGAAAACTTTGTAATAGTAGAAAATATTAAACATGAAATAAACACTCAAATAAAGAATATACATGTATCATTTGAAGAACAAAATAGAACTATAATAGGTAAAGTATCTAATATAACTCTAGACACTATAGAAATATTCTTGCTAGGTGAAATACAAAATAATAAATTTACAGAAGGCATCTATAAATACCCATTACTTAATAAACCACCAAGAATAATAACAGGTAATGAACTAGTAACAATGACAGGATCCCAAAACCTAAAAGATAAAAACACATTACTAATTGGTTCATCTACTACATACCCAAACTTTAAAATAACTTGTAACTTAACTAATATGTTTTCAAATCATTTTGCAATAATAGGTAACTCAGGATTTGGTAAATCATGTGGTACAGCAAGAATTATTCAAAATCTATTTAACCATGAAGGCTCTATTCCAAAAAACGCTCACATAGTAATGTTTGATGTATATGGAGAATATGATAAACCATTTAAAGCTTTAGAAAGTATAGAAAAAGTACATGTAAAATCATACAAGAATTCTAAAAATGATTATACTAATGTAATATCTCTTCCAGCATACTTCCTAGATGCAGAAGACTTAGCAATACTTTTAGATATTGATGACTCATCACTTATTCCAGTTCTAGAAAAAACATTAAAATATACTAAGATATTTACATCTAAAGATGAAAAAACAATAGACTATAAAAATAGTATTATTGCTAAAACTCTTTTAGAACTATTACTAAGTGGTAAATCATCTGCCCAAATAAGAGATCAAGTAATATCTATTCTAAATAAGTATCATACAGATACTTTAAATCTAGAATCTAAAGTAGTAGAACCTGGTTACACAAGAACTATAAGACAATGCCTTTTAATAGATGAACAAGGTAAAATTAACGCTATAGGTATTCTTTCTAATTACTTAAATAAATTTACTGAAGTAGATACTACAAATATAGATATACCTATAAATACTTCATACTCTCTAGATGATATTTATTATGCTCTAGAGTTTGCACTATTATCAGAAGGAGCATATAACTCTGAGTTAATATATGAAAAGTCTCTAGCACTAAGAGTTCATCTATATCAAATACTAAACTCAGAGGAAAAGAAATTCTTTACATATGATAAATATATAACTAAAAAAGAATATGTAGAAAATCTATTTAAAACAGGTAACAATGAACCTATACAAATAATAAATATAAGTTTAGATGAAATAGATGATAGATTAGCTAAAGTATTAACTAAACTATACTCTAAATTATTCTTTAACTACGCCTTAGAAAATGAAGATAGAGCATCTTTCCCAATTAATATAATATTAGAAGAAGCTCATAGATATGTTAATAACGATAATGATACAAGAGTAATTGGCTATAACATATTTGATAGAATAACTAAAGAGGGTAGAAAGTATGGAGTGCTAATGGGCTTCATTACTCAAAGACCTAAAGAGTTATCTGAAACAGCCTTATCTCAATGTTCTAACTTCCTAGTATTTAGAATATTCCATCCTGATGATTATAAGATAGTAGACTCTATAACATCATCTCTAACTAGAGATGATCTAGAAAGACTAAAAACTCTAAGAAAGGGTATGGCATTAACTTTTGGTCAAGCCTTTGCACTTCCAATGATTGCTCAAGTAGACTTACCAAATCCACTACCACAGTCTTCTAATGCCAATATTATAAAAACTTGGTTCTAATATATGTAAAGTGACTAATAACACCTTGTTAAATTTATAACAAGGTGTTATTATAATTATAGTTTTGTAGAGTATAGCATAGGATTAAATAGGTACTTATGGATTACTTGTTTTTGGTAGTAATAAGTATTAAGGTATTTCCCTATCTTACTAGCATTTCTTACTAATTATCTGTAACATAAAGTTACAAAGAAATGTTACACAAAACATTTTAATACATTAATATCTGACAGACTTAAAAATGTTAACCTAACTTAATAATGAAATAAATTCTCGACGGAGATAGTTATTAACGTTAACTAAGCCATGGCATCTCTCAGGTAGGAGAAATTACTGAATTCAAATTTCTATTGTATTAAATTGAGATACGATAAGCTTAAAAACTTATCGTATTTTTATATTCTTTTAAATTTGCACTAAAAATATAATATTTAGTTTAATTATAAACTATAACTTATAATTATAAAGTAATATGCTATAATTAACCTTACGAAGGGAGAGTTTGTATGACATTTGAAAGTACTATAGAGTTAGCAAAGAAAAAATACTTTAAAGAATCAAATCTCATATTTGAACTAACCCTAACAGATTACCAACGTCATTCATATTACATAAGATTAGATCTAATAAATGAAGATGCTTATATCTCATGGTTTATATTTGATAATATTAAAAACTTTAAAAAACTAGATAAATATATATCTAAAACCTATGTAAGTATTAATATGGTACTTCACTTAATAGATATACTTCAAAGCTATGAACTAATACCATTTTCATCTATTAAAACACCAGACTCACAAGTAAGCATTAGATATGTAAAAGATACTAAAATAAAAGAACATATCTCATTTTATAGATATATACCAAAAGAAATTAGCTATATCTCAGAATGCTTTGCTTTATTATTTAACGAATTACCATATAACATGGACCCAATACTATATGAGTTAAATGGTATTATCTTAAATGTTAAAGAAGTACTAGACGCTAAAGAAACATTCTTCTTTGACCTTAAAAAGAATAAAATAGAATCTCTATATAAAAGCGATGCTCTAGTAAGAAGAGGAGAAGAATTTATAGAAAATGGTAAAGTAAGATACTTAGAAAAAATAAGAGGAAGGTACTTCGCCATAGTAGAAGACGATAAATCATATGTAGTAATGGTTGAATATGATGAAGATAAAAAAGTATTACAAATGGATTGTAACTGTGATTATAAATATCACTGTAAACATGAATATGCTGTATTAAAATCTATTAAAGAGAATAACTTTAAAAAATTCTTTAAAGTATCTTTTAAAGATCCTACTAAAAATATAATAGATGAAATAACAAGCTTTAACTATTTACTATGTCTAGGTACATTTGAGGATAAACTAATAGTTTTATATAACAATAAAGATATAATAACTGTACCTATACTAAATGAAGAGCATAAATCTAAATGGTATATTATTGAAGATGATGAAAATGAAACTCTAAAAAACGCTATAGAAAGAATTGAAAAAAGATGAATCCATTAGAATTATTAAATAATATAGATAATATTAAATATGGCTTTATAGATAAATATGGAGTAGTACATAAGAATGCTAAAAAAGACTTCTTCTTATCCAACTATCATATTGAATCTGATGAAGTAATAAAAAAAGAACTAATAGGTACTTGTATCGAGTCAGTAGAACTTACTAGATCTTTCTTTAAAAGTCATAACCTAGATATAGATTCATATATAATTTACTATGATAATGAAGATAAAATAGCTTCACACACTATTGCAGTACTAGAGTTTAATAACAAGTTCTATTACTTAGAAAAATCTCTAGTAAACATCGAGCCATCTATCTATAACTCTTTAAATGAAATATTAAATAAACTAATTAAAGAATATCCTAGAATGTATAAAATAAAAGACTTAGATAAGAATAAAATACATGTATATAAATACTCTAAACCTAAATATAACTTAACATATAAAGAATTTATAGACTATGTAAAAACATGTGAAGAAATAGATTGGAGAAGTAAATGCCAGAAATAGCAGAAGTAGAAACAGTAAGAAGAGTACTAAAAAGTAGAATTCTAAATAAACCTATAAAAAAAGTAACTATTTGGTATCCAGGTATGATTTTATCTAACATAGATGAATTTAAAACTAAACTAATAAATGAATCATTTATAGATATTAAAAGAAGAGGTAAATACTTACTCCTAGAAACTAATAAATATTACTTAATAAGCCATCTAAGAATGGAAGGTAAATACTATATTAAAACTATAGATGATCCAAAAGAAAAACATGAACATGTAGAATTTCTATTTAACGATAACACAGTACTAAGATATAAAGATGTAAGAAAATTTGGAATAATGAAATTAATAAATAAAGATGAATTAGATAAAGAATCATCTATTAATAAATTAGGTCCAGAACCTTTATCTAATTCATTAACTATAGATACTTTATATAATAATTTAATTAAAAAGAATACCAACATGAAAACATCTCTCTTAGATCAAGAAGTAATGTCAGGCCTAGGTAATATCTATGCGGATGAAGTGTTATTTGCTAGTAGAATTTCTCCATTTAGAATAGCAAATACTATTACTAAAGAAGAAGTTAAAAGAATAATAGACACATCTAATAGAATAATATCTAAAGCTATTAAAGAAGGTGGAACAACAATTAGAAGTTATACATCTTCCATAGGAGTAGAAGGTAACTATCAAAACTTCTTGCAAGTACATAAAAGAGAAGGTATGCCTTGTAACATATGTAATACAAAAATAACTAGAACTAAACTAAATGGTAGAAGTACATACTATTGTCCAAAATGCCAAAGTGTAACTAATAAAGAAGTGAAATAATCACTTCTTTTTAAGTACTATTTAAATAATATAATATATATATTATAATTAAGAAGATAGGGTGAGTATATGAATAATAATAGAATTAAAAATTATAGTATTAAATTACTATTATCAATAATTACACTTCTTTTAATAATAATTAGCTCCTTTAATACGATATCATCATATGAAAATATATCTAATAGTAATTCTATTGCTGGTTTAATATCGATATTACCAAATAATATGGTTAGAATAAAATTCGATCCAATGGGTGGAAGTATTGATTCTATAGATAAAGTTGTAACTATTGGTGATAAATATGGTACATTACCTACACCTACTAAAGAAGGATATATATTTGATTATTGGTATTTAGACAGTGAAGATAATAAAATTACTTCAAGTAAAATAGCTGAGTCAAATAAAAATATAATATTAAAAGCTAAATATATAAATTTAAATGACATAGCAATTTTAAAGGAAAACGCATTTATTGATGAGTATCACGATATTCCTCGTTATATGAAAGAAAACTATGATTTTAAAACAATAAAATATTGCACTAATAATTATAAAATTAACGCGGCAGATGAGGAATCAAAAAATCCTGTTTATGTATGGAGAACAACTAATAATAATGAAGGATTTATATGCTACTATAGTGAATATCCAATATATCTAAAAAATGAGGAACTTGCATCATCAAAATACGGTAATAATGAAGTATGGAAAAACTTAGAAAAAGTAGACTTTTCACATATATCAGGTACACTTCAAACAAATACAAGTAACATTTTTCAAAATGTTGTAAATTTAAAAGAACTTGATATATCAGGATTTAACACAAGTAATATTGTTGATATGAACAGTATGTTTAAGGGATGTGAAAATTTAACATCACTAGATTTATCAAATTTTGATACAAGTAATGTAATAGATATGTCATCAATGTTTTATGGATGTTCTAACTTAATATCACTAGTTTTAACAAATTTTAATACATCAAATGTTACAAATATGAGTTCAATGTTTTATGGTTGTCGTAGAATAAAAAACTTAGATTTATCAAATTTTGATGTCTCAAACGTTACAAATATGAGCTATATGTTTGCAAACAATTTTGATGATGCTCATATTTCAATTTGTGATTATGAAATAATAGATGATGAAGGAAACATATATGATTATTGCGTAGAGGATTCAAACAAAGCAAATAGAATCAAAAAAAATGAGCAAGAACATAATACAGAATACGACTATGGTCCCTTATTAGAAACACTAAATATTTCATCGTGGAATGTAACTAATGTAAAAAATATGAGTAACATGTTTGAAAACGACACAAATCTATTAAATTTAGATTTATCAAATTGGAATACCAAAAACTTAGAAGACATTAGCTTTATGTTCAAAAATTGTGTCTCACTAAAATATGATGAATTCTTATATAGTTTTAATACAAATAATGTTAAAAATATGGCGGGACTATTTATGATTGATGCAGTAATAAATTATTACGGATGTGAATACTCAAATAAAGTATTAAGAAATAGTTCATTAGAATCAGTAGATCTTTCCTTGATCAATACAAGTAATGTAACAGATATGAGTTATATGTTTAGTGGATGCAACTTTATAGAACATATAAACTTATCATATCTTGATACAAGCAATGTAATTGACATGAGTAATATATTCTCAAAATGTAATTTTAAATCTTTTGTATTTCCAAATATAAATACAAGTTCCTTAAAAAATGCAAGCGGAATGTTTGACTCGTGTAAAAAATTAATCACATTGGATTTATCTAATCTTAATACATCAAATGTTAATGACATGAGCTCAATGTTTTCATGGTGTTCTTCACTTAGAAGTTTAGATCTATCAAGATTTGACACAAAAAATGTTACTGATATGTTTCAAATGTTTAACTGGTGTTATAATTTATCAAATATATATGTATCTGAAAGATGGGATATATTTAATGTAATATCTTCAGATGACATGTTTTATAATTGCAGTGATCTTCCAAATTACAATTCTAATGAAACGGATAAAACCAAAGCTCACTATAACGAAGGTGGCTACCTAACATATAAAGCATACAATGCATAACAATATATATAAAATACTATCTCTTACCCTAGAGATAGTATTTTTATATACACATTTTTATCACATATATTTAATAATGATTTTACAAATAACACACTAATAATTCACCTATAAATACTAATATTAAACGTGTTGGGAGGGAAAAAATGAGTCTAGAAATATTTAGACGAGTGGAACAAAAATATCTAATAGATGAAAAGCAATATACTTCACTTCTAAAAGAAATAGACACTAAAATATCAAAAGATGCTTACTTTAAAGAAACAATAAAAAACATCTACTTTGATACAGACAACTATTATCTAATAACAAGAAGTATAGAAAAACCACCATTTAAAATAAAACTAAGAGTACGTGCATATAACAACGTAGAAGATAAAGATAAAGTATTCTTTGAAATAAAAAATAAATATAAAGGTATAGTAGGTAAAAGAAGAGTAGAAATAACTTATAAAGAATTAAAAGATTATATGAATAATAAAATAATACCTAAGAATGCTAATCCTCAAATAATGAAAGAATTAGATTACTTTATGAATTACTATAATCTTAAACCTAAAATACTTATTGCATATGATAGATATTCTTATTATTCAAATGAAAATAAAAACTTTAGAATTACATTTGACCATAACTTAAGAAGTAATGAAACTAATCTATCATTAAATAACAATGAAAAACTATTACCATTCTTTAATAATAAAAAGATGATAATAATGGAAGTAAAATCTCTAGATTCACTTCCATTCTGGTTTATAAAATCTCTAGAAAATAATAAAATCTATCCAACATCATTTTCAAAATACGGAAGTATTTATACTAATAAATTAAAGGAGGAATTAATAAATGTTTAATAGTATAATAGGTTCTACATTAACTATAGAATCTTTAATAATATGTTTAATAGTATCTTTAGCATTAGGCCTTGTAGTAGCTGCCTTACATATGTTAACAGGGAGGTACACTAAGAATTTTGCAATTACACTTGCTACATTACCAGTACTAGTTACTTCAGTTATCATGATGGTAAACGGTAACCTTGGTACTTCAATTGCAGTAGTAGGTGCATTCTCACTAATAAGATTTAGATCTATTCCAGGAACTTCAAGAGAGATACTTAATGTGTTCTTTGCAATGGCTATAGGTCTTGCAGTAGGTACAGGTTATATAGCTTTTGCTGCTTGTATAACTCTATTTGTAGCAATAATAACTTTAATACTTTATAAAACTAAGATTGGTTCAAACGGAGAAGAAAAAGTATTTAAAGTGTTAATAAGTGAAGACTTAGATTATGAAAGTGTATTTGATGATACTTTTAATAAGTATCTAAAAAAATATGAATTAGTATCTACTAAAACACTTAACATGGGAAGTTTATTTGAATTAACTTATAAAATAAACTTAAAAAGTGATAAAAAAGAAAAAGAATTTATAAATGATATTAGAATTCTAAATGGTAACTTAAAAGTATCTTTATCTAAACCGTTAGAAGGTGATAATTTATAATGAATAAAAAATATATTTTAATATTAATAGTATTATTACTAATTGGAGGTGTAGCTTCATACTTTTTAATTACAAATAATAGTAAAGTAGAAGTGACAATAGACACTACAGGTGAATCCATATCTACTACAAGTGATTCAAATGACTGGGATTCATATGAAACATATAATATAGAACTAAATAATGAAACAACTACAATATCTAAAAAAGGAGTATATATAATAACTGGTTCTATATCTGATGGACAGTTGATTGTAGATACTACAGATAATGTTAAATTAGTATTAGATAATGTATCTATTACTAATACTAACGGTGCTGCAATCTACATTAAGAGTGCTAAAAATACATATATAGAACTAGTAGGTACAAACACTATTAAATCTACTACTACAACTGATGAAGATGCAGCAATTCTATCTAAAGATGACTTATTTATAGATGGAGAAGGTACATTAAAAGTTACATCATCTAATGATGGTATAGCATCAAGTGATGACTTAGTAATCTATAATGGTAACTTCATAATTGATGCAAGTGATGATGGTATTAAAGGTAAAGACTCAGTATCTATTGTAGATGGTACATTTGATATAACTTCAGGTGGGGATGCCATTAAAACTACTAACACTGAAGAAAAAGGTGAATTAATAATTAACAATGGTGATTTTACAATCACATCAAAAGGTGATGGTATAACATCTATCTCATCTCTAACAATAAACGGAGGAACATATAAAATTACTACATCAAATAGTTCTACTACTACCTCTTCAAAAGGTATTAAATCTTCTACAGGTAACTTAGTAGTAAACGATGGTACTTTTGAAATATCATCAACTGATGATGCAGTTCATTCAAATTCAAATATAATAATTAATAAAGGTACATTTACTATATCGTCAGGTGATGATGGTATGCATGCAGATGGCTTATTAAATATAAAAGATGGAACTATAACAATTACTAAATCAGTAGAAGGACTAGAAGGAACTAACATTACTATTGAAGGTGGAAACATTTCTGTAACTGCAAGTGATGACGGCGTAAATATTGCAGGTGGAACTAATACTTCACTTGGAAGAAATGATGAATTCATGGATAACGGAGAAATGTTAACAATCTCAGGAGGTACATTATACGTTAATGCATCAGGTGATGGCTTAGACTCAAATGGATCAATTACTATGACTGGTGGTACAGTCTATGTTGATGGACCAACAAATGATGGTAATGGCTCATTAGACTATAACGGTACATTTACTATTGAAGGAGGTACATTAATTGCTGTAGGCTCAAGTGGTATGGCCCAAAACGTATCTAACTCATCTACACAAAACACTATAATGTTTAACCTAAGTAGTTCATACTCAGGAACTATTACTTTAGGTGATATAACTTATACTCCAAAGAAGAGTTACACATCAGTTCTAATCTCAAGTGAAACACTATCTTTAAATAACACATACACATTAAAGATAGATGACAAAGAAATAGAATCAACTACAATTACTAGTACAGTAACAACTGTAGGTAACTCCTCTATGGGAGGCATGATGGGTGGTCAAGGTGGAACTATGCAAGCTCCAAACAACAATAGACAACAAAGAAGATAATAAAATAAGACCTATTTAAATAGGTCTTATTTACATTTATTATTTGTTTTTTTATAATTATCTTACTAGGACTGGTGTGTATGAAAAGAAAATTAATATTTGTATCTATTTTTTCTTTATTACTAATATTTAGCATTTATCTATCACTAGACTTCTTTAAGAATAGAGAAAAGAGTGTACTAATAGAAGATAAATATAAAGTTAGTACTAAGGATATAGAAGGTAAAATTGAAGAAAGTAAACTTATAAATTACTTTAATGAAAACAAAACATTCTTAGAATTAGGAATAACTTCTAATCTAAATAATACTAATACAGAAATAGACTACGAATTAGATTCTAATAGATCTAAATTAATCTGGTCTTATTTAATAACACACCCAGATATTAATAAAACTAAAGAAATATATACTTATAATATAGAAGAAATAGATAACGTTAGTAAAAAATTATTTGGCACTAAAACTAAATTAGATAAACTAGATACTAGTTTATTTAATATAAATAATAATTTAGTTACTATAACTGTTCCTACTAACGTTAATAATAACTTGCCAGTTTATTATAAAACTGAAGTAATAACAGAAGAGGTATATAGTATTTACTATGTAGACTTTGGCTCTAATATTGATGATAACTTAACAAGTAAGTATGTAACTAACCAAAGTAAAGTAGAAGACTCTGACCTTATAAAATATAATCCAAAGATGATAATACTAACAATTAAAAATAAGAATAATAACTATTACTTATTAAAATCATCAGTAATAGAAGACTATAAATATGAATAAAGTTAACAGCTAGTTAACTTTATTTTATATATAATAAATTGCATACAATTAAACTTGACAAAACTAAATTAAATGTTAAAATTAAAAACAACAAAGGAGGCTATTAAATGAAAAACTCAATATACGAATATAAAGTACTAAAAAGAGATAATACTTACTTAGATTTAAATTCTCTAAAAGGAAAAGTATTACTTATAGTAAATACAGCAACAGGTTGTGGCTTTACACCACAATACGATGGACTAGAAAGTCTTTATAAAAAATATAAAGATAAAGGCTTAGAAATATTAGACTTTCCATGTGATCAATTTGGTCATCAAGCACCAGGTACAGATGATGAGATTCATACATTCTGTACATCTAAATACAACACTTCATTTGATCAATTAAAAAAGATAGAAGTAAATGGTACTAACGAAGAACCTTTATATACATACTTAAAATCTAAAATAGATTCTAAAAATAAAGCTATTAACTTAGTATTTAATCTAATGAATCATGCTAAGAATAAAAATGATATTAAATGGAACTTTACTAAATTCTTAGTAGATAAAAATGGTAAAGTAGTAAATAGATTTGAACCAACTACTAAACCAGAAGAAATAGAAAAGTTTATTAAGGAGTTAATAAATGAATAAATATGATTGTTTAAAATTAGAAAGCCAACTATGCTTTCCACTATACGCTGCATCCAAAAAAATAATTCAACAATATACTCCAGTACTAAATAGACTAGATTTAACATACACTCAATATATTACTATGTTAACTCTATGGGAGTATAAGCCTTTATCAGTAAAAGAACTAGGTACTAAATTATACCTAGACTCAGGTACATTAACACCATTACTAAAAAAACTTCAAGATAAAGAATACATTACAAGAGAAAGATTAAAAGAAGATGAAAGAACAGTAATTATTAGTTTAACTAAGAAAGGTATAGATCTAAAAGATAAAGCATTAGAAGTGCCAAAAATAATGAGTAAATGTACTAGATTAACAGAAGAAGAAGGAGAATATCTATATAATTTGTTATATAAATTATTAAAAGATTAAAGGAGGATATAAAATGATAAAAGAAATAGAAAATAATAATTTTAATGAAGTAAGAGAAAGCAAAGGATATGCATTTGTAGATTTCAATGCAACTTGGTGTGGCCCTTGTAGAATGCTTTCACCAATCATGGAAGAAATAGCTAAGTCTAACACTGTATATGCAGTAGATGTTGATCTAAATGATGAACTTGCCACTGAATTTAACGTTAATGCTATACCATGTGTAATTTTATTTAAAGATGGTAAAGAATATAAAAGAAGTGTAGGCTTAAAAACTAAAGAAGAACTAGAAGGTATGATTGACTAATGTATGATGTAATTATAATTGGAGCAGGTCCTGCAGGCCTAACAGCATCTATTTACTTAAGAAGAAATAAAAAGAAAGTGTTATTAATAGATGCTTTAGGCTATGGAGGACAAATAATAAATACTAAAAGAATAGATAATTATCCAGCTACACCTGGAATAGATGGTTTTACTTTTGCAACTAATATTTATAATCAAGCTAAAGATTTAGGTGCAGAGTTTGCAATGGAAACTGTAACTAATATTATTAATAAAGATGATTATAAAGAAGTAATAACTAAAGATAATACTTATAAAGCAAAAGCTATAATAATAGCTACAGGAGCTAAGAATAGACATCTTAACTTACCTAATGAAAAAGATCTTATAGGTAAAGGAATATCTTTCTGTGCTACATGTGATGGTAATTTCTATAAAGATATGGACGTTGCAGTAGTAGGTGGAGGAAGAGTAGCAATAGATGATGCTATTTACTTATCTAATATCTGTAACAAAGTATATCTAATTCATAGAAATGATACTCTAAAAGCAGATAAAGAAGAAATAGATACTTTAAGATCTAAAGATAATGTTGAAATAATACTAAACTCTAATATAAAAGAATTAATAGCAAATAATAACTTAGAAGCTATTAAATTAGATAATAATAAAGAATTAAAAGTAAATGGTTTATTTATAGCTATAGGCCAAGTACCAAATAATGATATATTTAAAGACTTAATAGATCTTGATAAATACGGATATATTAAATCAGATGAGAATTGTACTACAAATATAAAAGGTATATTTGTAGCAGGAGATGCAAGAACTAAAGAATTAAGACAATTAGTAACAGCTACTTCAGATGGTGCTATCGCAGCTACTAAATGTATTAATTATTTAAATAACTAGAAAGGAATACATATGAAAATAGGCTTTATAGGTTTAGGCATCATGGGTTTACCAATGGCTAGAAATATCTTAAAACATGGATATGATTTAACAGTTTATACTCATAAAAAAGAAACAATAGATTTACTAGTTAAAGAAGGTGCTAAAGCTTCTACTAGTTCTACTGACTTAGCAAGTAAAGTAGATGTAATAATTACAATGCTACCTGATTCAAAAGATGTAGAAGAAGTAGTAAATGAATTATTACTACAAGATAATAAATTTACTTTAATAGATATGTCTTCAATTGATCCAACAGTAACTAAAAAACTAGGAACAATCCTAAAAGAAAAAGGTATGGATATGTTAGATGCACCAGTATCTGGTGGAGAACCAAAAGCAATAGATGGTACTCTAACAGTAATGGTAGGTGGAGATGAATCTGTATTTAATAAATACAAAGAACTTTTACTTACTATGTCATCTTCAGTAACATTGGTAGGTGACTTAGGTTCAGGTAATATTTGCAAGCTAGCAAACCAAATGATTGTTGCAAATAACATAAGAGTAGTTGCTGAAGCTCTTACTTTTGCAAAGAAATGTGGTGCTAATCCAACTAAGGTTGTAGAAGCCATTAAAGGAGGACTAGCTGGTTCTGAAGTATTAAATGCTAAAGCTAAGATGATGATTGAAGGTAACTTAAATCCAGGTTTCAGAGTTGCTCTACACATCAAGGATTTAAAGAATGCTCTAAACGCTTCTCACGCAGTAGGTGCATCTTCCCCAATGACTGCAGAAGCTCTAGAAGTCTTGGAATCTATTTCAACTCTAGGTGGTGCATCACTAGATCACTCAGCTATGATTAAATATTATGAATTAATAAATGGGATATCACTTAAAGATGAATAAAGATTGTTTATTACAATCTTTATTTATTAAATTAAATTAGCACTTAAGACTTGCAAGTGCTAATTAAATGTGATATAACACATGTGTAGAAAGTTTAATGAAAGGAAGACATAAATGAAAAAACAATTTAAAGCAGAATCAAAAAAACTAATGGATTTAATGATAAATTCAATCTATACAAATAAAGAAATATTCTTAAGAGAATTAATATCAAATGCATCAGATGCAATAGATAAACTATACTATACATCTCTTACAGATAAATCTATTAAACTAAAAAAAGATAAACTTAAAATAGAAATTAAACTAGATAAAGAAAGAAGAACTATTACCATAATAGACAATGGTATAGGAATGACTAAAGATGAATTAGAAACTAACCTAGGTACTATAGCTAAGTCTGGCTCAGAAGATTTTAAAAAATTAATAGATAAAAAAGATAATAATATAATTGGTCAATTTGGTGTAGGTTTCTACTCAGCATTCATGGTTTCAAAAGAAGTTGAAGTAACATCTAAAAAATATAATGAAAATACTTCATACACTTGGACTAGCAATGGCCTAGATGGTTACGAAATAAAAGAAAGTGATTCTAAAGAAACAGGTACTAGAGTAGTATTAACCCTAAAGGATGATACAGAAGAAGAAAACTATTCAAAATACTTAGAAGAATATACAATAGATACTTTAATTAAAAAGTACTCTAACTACATAACATATAAAATAGAAATGAATGATAAAGTACTAAATGAACTAGTACCTATCTGGAAGAGAACTGACGCAAAAGATGAAGAATACGATACATTCTATGAAGATAAATTTAATGATTATAATAAACCATTAAAAACTATTAAATCTAAAGTAGAAGGTCTAGTATCTTACAACGCTTTATTATACATACCTTCAAAAGTACCATATAACTACATGACTAAAAACTTTGAAAAAGGCTTACAATTATACTCAAATGGAGTATTAATCATGGAGTCTTGTAAAGACTTATTACCTGATTATTACTCATTTGTAAAAGGTATAGTAGACTCTGAAGACTTAAGTCTAAATATCTCAAGAGAAATGTTACAACAAGATAGAACTCTAAAACAAATAGCTAAATCTATAGATAATAAAATAACTAAAGAATTAGAATCTATGCTTAAAAATGAAAGAGAACAATATGAATCATTCTATAACGAATTTGGAGTTCAAATTAAATATGGAGTATATGATAAGTTTGGCCTAGAAAAAGATAAACTAAAAGATTTATTACTATTCTATTCATCTAATGATAAAAAATATACTACTTTAAAAGAATATGTAGATAGAATGCCATCTAACCAAGAAAAGATTTACTACGTATGTGGTGAAACTCTAGATATAATAGATACTCTTCCTCAAGTAGAAGAATATAAGAAAAAAGGTTATGAATTACTATATTGTAATTCATACATAGATGAATTTGTAATGCAAACTCTATCTACTTATAATGATAAACAATTATTAAACATCTCAGCATCAAATGATGAATTATTAGATGAAGAAGAAAAAGAAGAACAAAAGAAAAACAATGAATCTAAAAAAGATTTATTATCTAAAATAAAAGAATCAATCTCTGATGTAAAAGAAGTTAAATTCACAAATAAACTAACTAACAATCCAGTATGTCTAACTGCTACAGGTAACATTTCTATTGAAATGGAAAAAGTATTAAATGCTATGCAAAAAGATGAATCTGTTAAAGCAGAGAAAGTTCTAGAAATAAATCAAAATCATAAAATAGCTTCTAAACTAGAAAAACTATATAATGATAAAAACTATGAAGAACTATCTAAACTAAGTAAAATACTATATGAAGAAGCTAGATTAATTGAAGGCTTACCTATAACAAATCCTACAGAATTAACTTCACTTATAATAGATGAATTAAGTAAGTAATAAAAAGTTTATAAGTTTTTATAAACTTTTTTTGTTACTTGAAATTTGATATAATTTCAAAGGAAGTAGGATGATAAGGTGAAGAACAAAAAAACAAAAACTATTCTTATAACTTCATTTTTAATAATCCTACAAATAACTTTAATACTAATAACAAATACTATTTCATCATATGAAACTACTGCTACTAACTTAGTAATAGAAGGTACTATATCTAAACGTCAAGGAAAACAAGTATCATTAAATTTTAACTCTAATGGAGGTACTCCATTATCATTTGAAGAAAAAGATGTACGCGTTAATGATACTTATGGTGAACTTCCAACTACTTCTAAAGAAGACTATACAGTAGTAGGTTGGAGGGTTAATAAATTACCTATAGAATATGAAGAAATGGACTACATTCACTTTAATACAGGTAACTATATAGATTTAGAACTAATACCAACTAATCACGAGGTAGATATTAAGTTTGACTATGAAACATATACAAGTGATGAGTTTTTATTTGGTACAAGCCAAGGCTCTCAATACTTCTATACATCAGCATATAATAATAAATACGCATTCGGACATGACGGCAATATGAGTTGGACTGGATATGGCACTTGGACTACGGGTGACCATCATCTAATATACAATGGCGATAATAACGAAATAATTATGGATGATGAATTATTTGAATCTGGAAATGGAATTTCTGCTACAACTAATCTTTGGCTAGGTAGAAGAGATTCTACAGCTAACCTTAATGGTAAAATTTATTATGTTAAGATAACCGATAAAGAAACCGGAAAACTAGTAAGAAACCTAATTCCATGTTATAGAAAATCAGATGAAGTAATAGGTATGTATGACCTAGTAAATGATGTGTTCTACACAAATAAAGGTACAAGTAATTTTACTAAAGGTAATACTATTAATATTATTACTTCTACATCAAGAGTGACTATAGAAGATAATCATACTTTATATGCAATTTGGGGTTATAGCCCTAAAGTAACTCTTGATTCAAATGGTGGTAACTTAGCAAATACTACAAGAGAATATAACTATGATTCTAACTATGGAAATCTACCTTCTGTAACTAAAGCAGGTTATACCTTCATGGGATGGAGTCCATACTTAATGCCTGATGAATACCAAGAAGTTGAGTATATAAAATTTAATTCAGGTAATTATATTGATACAGGTATAATTCCGACAAATCATAAATTAGAAATAGAATTTGATTATCTTACTTACACAAGTGATGAGTTTCTATTTGGTACAAGCCAAGGTTCAGGATATTACTATACTGCAGGATATAGTAATAAATACGTATTTGGTCATGACGGTAATATGGGTTATACAATGTATGGAACATGGACTACAGGAGATCATCATCTAATATATAACGATAACAACCATAAAATAATCCTCGATGGAGAAACTCTAGAAGAAGGAAATAATATTTCAGCTTCAACCACATTATGGCTTGGAAAAAGAGATGGTACTGCTAACCTTAATGGTAAAATCTATTATGTTAAAATAACAGATAAACCAACTGGAAAACTAGTTAGATACTTAATTCCATGTTATAGAAAGACTGACAATGTTATAGGTATGTATGACGTTTTAAATCAAGTATTCTATATAAATAATGGTTCAGGTACCTTTGAAAAAGGTAAAGATAAAGTATTTATAGATAACATAGAATATGTTAATAAAGACTCAAAACTAGTAGAAAATTTTGATCATACTTTATATGCACTATGGGGTAATAACCCAGAAGTAACATTTGATCCTAAAGGTGGAACAGTAACACCTTCATCTAAAACATATACTTATAATTCAAATTATACTGATCTACCAACACCTACTAAAGAAGGTTATACCTTCAAAGGATGGAAATATGGAGTTTATAACGGGCTAGATTATATAACTACTACAGGAACTGAGTATATTGATACTAACTATGCTCTATGGAAAGATCCTAACTGGAAAATAGAAATGAAATTCGAAGTATCACAACACTATAACTACAACAATATGTTAGGCTCTCTAGGCACAACAAAAACTTCTAATGAAATTTGGATAGATTCAAGTGGTAACTATAAGATACGTTTTAACGATTCTAGTGCAACTACTATAACTCAAATATCTCTAAATACTCCGTACACTATTATTCACGATAATACTGGCCAATCACTACTAAACTATGTTAACGGAGAATTAGTAAAAACAACCTCAAGAGCAAATACTTCATTTAACTACAAATTAGGCTTTGCTCATAGAGAAGGTAGTCAATACCTAAAGGGTAAAATATATTACTTAAAATTCTATAGTAATGGAGAATTAATAAGAGATTTAAGACCTACATATAGAATAACTGATAATACAGTAGGTATGTATGACTTAGTAGAACAAAAATTCTATCCTAATGCAGGAACTAACGATTTTGGTAAGGGTAATGCTACTAACTCTGGATACGATTACATAAGTATTGATAGTAATACAAAAATGATAACAAATAAAGATCATACATTATACGCAGTATGGGAATAAAAAGAACGCTAAACATTTTTGCATTCTTTTTGTTTTACATGTGTTATAATTATTAAAAATAAGATAGGGTGATAAGATGAAAAACAAGAAGACTAAATACATTATTATTACATCAATAATCGTAACCCTACAAATAACTTTACTATTACTTACAAATACTATCTCATCATATGAAACAACAGCTAATAATCAAATCTTAGAAGGAAGAATAACTCCAAGAGATACAACTAATATAAGAGTATTATTCGATGCTAATGGAGGTACAATTGAAACTACAGATAAGATAGTAGAACTAGATAAAAAATATGGAATGTTACCTATACCAGAAAAAGAAGGATATGTTTTTGATCGTTGGTATATAGATAACGATGAAGATACAAATATTACCCCAGCTACAATAGTATCAAATAATAAAACCCATGTACTAAAAGCAAAATGGGTAAACGAATCTGATACGACTACAATTAAAGAAAATGCTTTTAACTCATTTACTAGATCAGCAGTAAAACAAATTAAACAATACACAGAAACTCCAGAAGAAGAAACACTTCTAGCTGCAACTGAAATACAAAATGATACTTCAACTATAAAAGTATATGCATGGTTAGATACAGATATTCTTTATTACTATTCAGATGCAGAAATAGTATTTATGAGTAATAACAATTCAATAGGTAACCAAACTGCTAATCAAGCATTTTCAAATGTTGAAACTCTAGATTTAAGTGGCTTTGACTTTCAAAGAATAACAGACTATTCAAATTACTTTAGAAATCTATCAAATGTAACAGATATTAACTTTGGTAACATCTGGAAATCTAAAATGGATAATACTTCTTATATGTTTTATTACTGTACAGCTATAACTAGCCTAGACTTATCCGAGTTTAATACAGCAAATGTTACAACAATGGAAGGAATGTTTTTCCATTGCTACAATATTCCTAACTTAGATGTATCAAGTTTTGACACATCTAATGTTTTAAGCATGAGTCGCATGTTTTATCAATGTTACCAATTAACAATTCTGGATTTATCAACATTCGATACAAAAAATCTAACTAATATGCATGAAATGTTTTATTATTGTAAACACCTTACAACCATTGATTTCACATCATTTAATACAAGTAATGTAACAGATATGTATCATTTATTTTTTGATTGCGGCGGTATGGAAACTCTTGACTTATCAAGCTTTGATACAAGTAAAGTAACAGACATGTCTTATATGTTCTTCTGTAATACAAGTTTAAGATACGTCAACTTATCATCATTTAACACAAGCAATGTTACAGATATGAGATGGATGTTCCATTATTGTAGTGCATTAAGAAGTCTAGATGTAACGTCATTTGATACAAGTAATGTGACTAATATGGATTGTATGTTTAACTATGTTAGACGTGTTCGTACAATAGATGTATCACATTTTAATACAAGCAAAGTAACTTCAATGGATCATATGTTCTTTTTCTGCAGACTTTTAACAAGTCTAGATGTATCACATTTTGACACTAGTAATGTTACTAACATGAACTGTATGTTCTACTATTGCGACAGTTTACCAAATCTTGATGTATCACATTTTGATACAAAAAACGTTACTGATATGGCCAATATGTTTTACAATTGTATTGAACTAACAACACTTGATTTATCAAGCTTTAATACAGCAAACGTTACAACAATGACTCAAATGTTCTATAACTGTACAGGACTAACAAGTCTAGATTTATCAAACTTCAATACAACTAATATTACTGATATGAAAGGTCTATTCTATAACTGTACATCATTAACTAGTCTAAACTTATCTAACTTCAACACTACAAATGTAACAGACTTCACAGATTTCTTAACTAATAACACAACACTAGCATTAACAATAGACTGCACAAACTCTAGTAACCTAGTAACATTCTTAAATGATAACAATACAGACATAACAATATCATGTGTATAAAAGATTATAAGTTCACTTATAATCTTTTTTATATTATGATATATATACTCGGAGGTTAAAATGAATAAAGAAACATATATGAACTACTTTCTAAAAACAAGAAGAAACAACCACTTATTCATGACTTTTCCTCTTGTAGCAAAGTTTTCTAATTCTTATATTAAGAAGCTAGATTCTAAAACAATAGATATACTAAAAGAAGATTATAACTATACAAAGATTAATAAAAAAGACGCTATTAAATTAGTAAATAATTATTTAAAAGAAGAAGATGAAAGTGAATATAACATCTTTAATAAACTAATTAAATCTAAATCAATTACATTTAAAAAAGATATCTTATCTTCACTTAGTAATATAGAAGAAGATAAGGTATCTTCTATTATTAAAGAAGATAATACTATTAATATGTGTGTATCTCTAATAATAGAATTTACTCATATCTTAGTAGAGAAAAAAATATATAAAGATTTAAAATCTAACTATCTAACTTCAGAAGTATTTATTAATTCTTTATCTTACTTACATGCTTTGTTATTTTTAGATTCCCTAGATAATACTAGATATCAACATGATGCTAATAACATTAAATTATCCTTATTAAAAGATAATTTAATAGGTAGTATTTCTATTGAAAGTGATTCTATAGACTATGCAAATATTAAAGCCGAAGATATAGAAGATACTAAGCTAGTTAAAAGATTTAAAGATATGAATGCTCTAAATGAACTTATAAATAATTCTCCTGAGGGTATTAAAATAGATTCATCAGTTATTAACCTATGGAGTCTAGTAGTAGCCATAACTATTTATAATAAAAAAATAGATTTCTTCACTTACTATCATCAAATACTAATAGATAAAGAATTATCTAGTAATTCTATTTATAATTTATCTAATAATAACCTAGATATAGCTATAAACTTTACTAATGACTTAATAAATAAAGTATGCTAAAATACTTATGAAATCGCTGAAGAGACCATAATTAAATGTCATGTTAAAGAGAGGTTACGGCTGGTGTAAGTAACTAACTAAAACATTTAATTCCTACCTCTGAGTAATATTAAAAATATTCGGCTAATCCCGTTATAGATAATTAAGTTAATTAAAAGGATGGTACCGTCTACTAAAGACTCCTTGTACTATCCTTTTTTATGTGGAGGAGATTGTTATGAGATTAAAAAATTCATTTTTCTATACCTTAAGAGAAGATCCAAGTCTTGATGCTTCAAAGTCAGGATCATTACTAGTAAAAGCAGGAATGATTGAAAAAACAGCATCAGGAATATATGTATATACTCCAATGGGTTATAAAGTATTAGAAAACGTAAAAAGAGTAATAAGAGAAGAAATGAATAATGCTGGAGCAGAAGAACTTCTAATGCCTTCATTATTACCTTTAGAAGTATATGAGCCATCAGGTAGAACTGAAGCATTTGGCCCAGATATGTTTAAACTAACTGACCGTGCTGGAAGAAAGTATGCTCTTGGTCCAACTCATGAAGAAATGTTTACAATTCTAGCTAAAGAAAAAGTAAGAAGTTATAAAGACTTACCATTTACTCTATACCAATTTGGAGATAAATTCAGAGACGAAGCAAGACCAAGATATGGTGTTATTCGTGTACGTGAATTTATCATGAAAGATGCATATTCTTTTGATACTAAAGATACTTTAGATGAATCTTATACTAAGATGTTTAATGCATATAAACGTGCATTTGATCGTTTAGGTATTAACTATAGAATAGTAAGAAGTTCAAATGGAGCAATGGGTGGAGACTTATCAGAAGAGTTCCAAGCTATCACAGACATTGGAGAAGATACTTTAGTGCTATGCGATGAATGTGGATATGCTGCAAACATTGAAGTATCAAAAAGAAAATATATAGAAGATACTAAAGAAGAAAAAGAACTTACTTTAGTTAGTACACCAAATAAAAAGACTATTGAAGAAGTAACTGAATTCTTAAATGTAGATATTAAAAATACTGTAAAAGCATTATTAATGAAAGTAGATAATGAACTAGTAACTTTCTTTATAAGAGGAGATAGAAACCTTAACGAAGATAAAGTAAAAGAATTATTAAATGCTAAAGAAGTAGAGTTTGCAAATGATGAATTAATAGCAACTTCTAATGCTTGTCCAGGTTTCACAGGTCCAGTTAACCTAAATACTAAGATAGTAATTGATGAAGAAGTGAAATACATGAAAAACTTTGTAACTGGAGCTAATAAAAAAGACTATCACTATATAAATACAAATTTAAAAGACTTTAAATATGACTTATCTGGTGACATTACTGATCCAATTGAAGGTGACTTATGTCCTACATGTGGAAAACCTCTAATGCTTAAAAAAGGTATAGAAATAGGCAATACATTTAAACTAGGAACTCACTATACAGAATCATTTAACTTAAAATATCTAAATAAAGATAATAAAGAAGAACTAGTAACAATGGGATGCTATGGTATTGGTATAGGTAGAGTCTTAGGAGCTATAGTAGAACAAAATAATGATGATAAAGGAATAATATTCCCAATGTGTATAGCACCATTTAAAGTTGCTATTGCACTATTAAATACTAAGGATGAAGAACAAACTAATTTTGCTTATGATTTAGAATCTAAATTAACTAAACTAGGCATAGATGTTCTAGTAGATGATAGAGATGAAAGACCAGGAGTTAAGTTTAATGACCTAGAACTTATAGGTATTCCAATAAGAATTACTATAGGAAGAGACTTTATAAATAACGAAGTAGAAATAAAACTAAGAGATGAATCTGAATCATTTAAAGTAAATATAAATGATATAGAATCTAATATAAAAGAAATAATAAATAATAAATTAAAGTAATAGATTTATCTATTACTTTTTTGTTATACTAAAAACATAAAATATGATATACTTTCAAAGTTATATGAGGTGAAATTATGTTAAAAAAATACTTAATAGTTCTAATAGTTTCAATGGTACCTTTAATAGAATTAAGAGGAGCAATACCTTATGCAGTAGGTTTTGAACTACCATTATTACCATCATATATAATAGCAATAATAGGTAACCTAATACCTGTTCCATTTATATACTTTTTTGCTCGTAACATCTTAATATGGGGTGAGAATAAAAAGGGTATAGGAAAGATTTGCAGATTGTTATTAAATAAAGGTGAAAGAGCAGGAAGAAAACTAGAAAGAAAAGCAGGAAAAGGCCTATATCTAGCTTTAATATTATTTGTTGGTATCCCTCTTCCTGGTACAGGTGCGTGGACTGGTACTCTTGCAGCATCTATCCTAAACATGGACTTCAAAAAAAGTGTAGGTGCAATATTCTTAGGTTTAATTCTAGCTTCACTAATCATGATAATTTTATCATTTGGAGTAAAAGGAATATTAGCATAAATAAATGAGATAAAGATTTATATCTTTATCTCTTTTTAATATAATAAAAACAGGTGATTTTATGAAAAGATGCTCTTTTGTGAAAGAAAACGATGACTTATATATTAACTATCATGATAAGGAATGGGGTAATCCTAATAAAACTGAAGAAGAAGTAATTGAACTATTCATCTTAGAACTATTTCAAGCAGGACTTTCTTGGAGAACATTACTTCATAAAAGAGAATCCTTTAGACTTGCATTTGATAACTTTAACTTAGATAAAATAATTAACTATGATGAAAAGAAAATTTATGAATTACTAAATAATAAAGATATTATAAGAAATAAAAGAAAGATAGAAGCAAGTATTAAAAATGCTAAAATAATAAAAGAAATAATAAATGAATATAACTCATTTACTAATTACTTTTATTCTTTTACTAATAATAAAATAATATATGAAACTGGTTTAACTAGATCATGTTTATCGGATATTATTTCAAAAGACCTAACAAAAAGAGGTATGTCTTTTGCAGGTTCAGTAACTATTTATTCTTTTCTTCAAGCAATGGGTCTAATTAACTCTCATGAAGATACTTGTTTCCTATATAAAGGAAATACTTCTAAATAATTACATGTGTTATAATAGAATAGTTAGAAATGAGGCTTTATATGGTAAAAGTTAATACACCTTGGTATAAATATTATAAAGGAATAAAAAAACACTTAAAGTATCCAAATACATCTTTATATCACTTAGTTTTAGAAACATCTAAGAAATATCCAGATAATATTAGTTATAACTATTTTAATAATAAAAAAACATACAAAGAGTTTATAGAAGAAATCGATACAGCTTCTAAAGCTTTCTTAGAACTAGGAGTAAGAAAAAAAGACTACGTATCTATTTGTATGCCAAATACTCCAGAAGCTATAATCTCTTTCTATGCATTAAATAAAATAGGTGCAATATGTAATATGATTCACCCTCTAAGTGCAGAAAGTGAAATAAAAGACTTTGTAAATAATACTAACTCTAAAGTAATGATAGTAATAGATTTAGCATTTAATAAAATAAATCATATTTACCCAAATACTACTTTAGAAAAGATAATAACAGTATCGCCAAAAGACTCTATGCCAACATTACTACAAGTTGGATATGAACTTACAAAAGGAATCAAAGTTAAACTAGAAAAGAATCCTGCACAAATAAAATGGAATGAATTTATAAAATTATCTACTAAATATAATAAGAAAATAGAAGATAAAGGAGTAGGAGAAGACCTAGCTGCAATTCTATACTCTGGAGGTACATCAGGTTCACCAAAAGGTATTGAACTAACTAACCTAAATTTCAATGCCTGTGCACTTCAAAGTATTGAAGGATGTCATACATTGTATCCTGGTATTAAAGTACTTGCTATCATGCCAATATTCCATGGATTTGGTCTAGGTGTATGTATTCATACAACTCAAGTACTAGGTGGTACTTCAATTATAGAGCCAACATTCAACGTTAAAACATTTGACAAGTTACTTTCTAAATATAATCCAAATGTATTAGTTGGAGTACCAACTTTATTTGAAGCATTACTACTTAATAAAAATATGCAAAGAATGGATTTATCATACTTAACATGCGTGTTATCTGGAGGAGACTCTCTATCTATCGAATTAAAGAAAAAGGTAGATGACTTCTTAAAAGCACATAATAGTAACACTACAGTAAGAGAAGGATATGGCTTAACAGAAAGTGTTACAGCATGTTGTCTAACACCAGTAGATACTTATAAAAAAGGTTCAATTGGTATTCCATATCCTGATACTTACTTTAAGATAGTAAAGATAGGATCTTTAGAAGAAGCTTCATATGGAGAAGAAGGTGAGATTTGCCTATCATCACCATCTCTAATGCGTGGTTATATGAATAATGAAAAAGAAACTAAAGAAGCACTTAAAGTACACGAAGATGGTTTAACTTGGTTACATACTGGTGACTTAGGTTATATGGATTCAGATGGATTTGTATACTTTAAGGGTAGATTAAAACGTATGATTGTATCATCAGGTTATAATATATATCCAAAGTATATAGAAAACCTTGTAGACTCACATCCATCTGTACTTATCTCATCAGTAGTTGCAAAGCCACATCCATATAAACAACATGTAGCTAAATGCTTCATAGTACTAACTGATGAAGCAAAATCTAAAGATAAAGATGCTATTATTAAAGAAATAAAAGATCTATGTGAAAAGAATTTATCTAAATTCTCTTGGCCATATGAATATGAAATAAGAGATGAGTTACCTAAAACTTTAGTAGGTAAAATAGCTTATAAAGTATTAGAAGACGAAGAAAAAGAAAAATACATAAGAGAACAAGCCCTAAGAAATGAGGAAAGTAATGAAACTAGGTTATAGAAGATATGCAAATAAAGTAAAAGACATCCATGGAATGCAACAAATACTAATAGACTTTAAACCAAATAGATGTGACTCAGAAGTATATATGAATACCGATATAGATGTTACAGAGTTTGTTAAATTTATAAAGAAGCTAAAAAAAGATAATAAGTCTTTGACTTATTATCACGGTATCATGACAGTCATAGCAAAAACTCTTTATTCAAGACCACGTCTAAATAGATTTATCCAAAATAGAAAAATGTTTGAACATAAAGATATAATACTTGCTCAAGTAGTAAAAGAAGAATTCACAGAAGGTGCAGTAGAAGCTTTATTAGCTTATAAAGTTAAAGAAGATGATACATTACTTACTATATCTAAAGAAATAAGAAGTAAAGTAGATAAAATAAGAAGAAAAGAAAAATCAGATATAGATGGAACTGCAGATATTCTAGGACATATTCCTAATTTAATAAGAGTACCTTTAATAGGTATATTAAAATGGATAGATAAAATAGGATATTTACCTAATTCTCTAATAGATAATAATATCTATTATTCATCTGCTGTATTATCTGACATAGGTTCATTTAAAACAGGTGCAATTCACCATAACCTAACAAACTTTGGTACATCATCAATGTTAATAACATTTGGTGAAATAAAAGAAGTAAATGGTAAATACCTAATGGAACTTGGAGCAACACTTGATGAAAGAATAGCTGATGGTTTTTATATGTGTAAGGCACTTAAACTTATTGAATATATGTTTAAACATCCAGAATTACTTTTAGATAAAGTATCAACTAAAGTAAGTGTTCCAAAAGAAGAAAGATAATTATGAAAAAGATAACAATAGGACTTTTTAATGATTCATTCTATCCTATGATAGACGGAGTTGTAAGTGTTGTAGATAACTATGCAAGGTACTTATCTAAGTATGCAAATGTAATAGTATTTGCACCTAGATACACAGGTAAAAAGTATGATGATTCAAAACTACCTTACAAAGTTGTAAGATGTGCTTCAGTCAAATTACCATTCATAGATTATTCACTTCCTATGCCTAAATTAGATATAGAATTCAATATTGAACTATCTAAATATAAATTAGATATAGTACATATTCATTCGCCATTTACTTTAGGTAAACTTGGTATTAGCTATGCTAAAAAACATAAAGTACCAGTAATTGGAACAATGCACTCTCAATTTAAAAAAGATATATTAAGAGCAGTAAATAATAACCTAATTGCAGATATTCTTACTAAGAAATTAATAATAGATGTATTTGAAAAATGTGATGAATGTTGGGCAGTAAATGAAGCTATATCAAAACTTTACCATGAAGATTATCACTATAAAGAATACCCTCTAGTAATGAATAACGCTACAGAAATGTTACCAATACCTGTTGACAATAAAACATACATAAAATTAAAGAATAAATATAAGAATAAAGAAAATATATTCTTATTTGTAGGTAGAATTAATAAATTAAAAAATATTTTCTTTATTGCTAATTCCCTAGAAATATTAAAAAAACAAAACTTTAATTTTACTATGATATTTGTAGGATCTGGACAAGATGAAAAAGAATTAAAAGATTATATAAATAAAAAGAATCTAACTAAAAATGTGGTATTTCCAGGTAGAATAACTAACAGGGAAGAACTAGCTTGCTACTATAAACTAGCAGACTTACTTCTATTCCCATCAATGTATGATGCTTCATCCATTGTACAACTAGAAGCTGCCTCTCAATCAACTCCAACAGTATTTATAGAAGGCTCTGCAACTTCCTCTACATGTACTGATAAAGTAAATGGTTTTATATCTAAACCTACAAAAGAAGATTATGCTAAATACATAAAAGAAATAATGTTAGATAAAAAACTATACAAAGAAGTATCTAAAAATGCACATAAAGATATTTATATAACTTGGGATAAACAATTAAAAAATGTTTATAAAAGATATTTAGAACTTATAGATAAGAAAGAAGGTAAATAATGAAAAATACTACTCTAAACATTGTAATCTATCGAGGATTCTTAAAATACGCTAACTATATACTTAATGATGTAGTAAATGAAATGAGTGAACTAGAAAAAGAAAGAGAAGTAACAAGATATAACGAAATATCAAATAAATATAAATACTTAAAAGAAGTAATTAGCAAAGTAGATTCCGATTTAAACTTAGATACTAAAATAAGCTACGAAAGATTAACTGAAAATATGGATAGATTACTAAAGAATAAAAAAGTAAGAAAATACATTAAACTAGAAGAAACTAAAAATGCTCTAGATTCACTAATGCAACTATGTATAGAAAAAGAAGAAGACTTAGAAAGAGAAAAATGTAATCACCCAATCTGGTACTTTGATAAAACAAACAATCCAGATGAAATAAGCATTGAAGCTACATGCCCTAAATGTGGAAAACAAATAAGAGTAGCTAAAACTAACTTCAATGATGATTTTATAGATACTGTAAGACACTCTAATACAGTAGCAATTCTATATGAATTAAATAAAAAAACTGGTAAAAGATATGTTACTCATGGATTTAGTAAAACTAACAAATCTCTAAATGAAATAGAAGAAGAATTCCTAGAACCAAGAGTACGTGAAGGAAGACTAGTAAAAACATTAATTAAAAAGAATTAACTAAGAGGATACTAAAGGTATCCTCTTTTAAAATTAAAACTTGCACTTTTCTAAATATTTTGTTATTATTTCATAGTTATTTTATTTTAAGAAAGAGGAATGCATTATGAAAAAAACTAAGATTATATGTAGTATTGGCCCTGCTTCAACAAATCCAGATATAATGGAACAAATGGTATTAGCAGGTATGAATGTTGCTCGTATTAACTTCTCACACGCAACATTAGAAGAAAAACAAAACGTAGTTGCTTCAGTTCACGAAGTAAGAAGAAGAACTGGCAAAAACATTGCAATTTTATTTGATACTAAAGGACCAGAATTTAGAAATGATGAAATGGAAAATGGTGCTGTAACTTTAGTAGAAGGTAATGAAATTAAAGTTGTTAAAGGTCACATCATTGGTACTGATAAGTCTTTCTCAGTTAACCACCCAGAAGCAATAGATTCTATAAACGTTGGTAATACTATCCTTTTAGAAAACGGCTTAATGAGCTTAGAAGTTATTAAAAAAGATGAAAATGAATTAACATGCGTTATTAAAAAAGGTGGAGTATTTGGATCTAAAAAATCTTTAAATGTACCAGGTGTACACCTTTCTATGCCATTCGTTTCAGATGTTGATAGAGAAGATATTATCTATGCATGTGAACACGAAGGAGATTTCCTAGCTGCATCTTTTGTATCTACTGCAGATGATGTAAGAGAAATAAGAGAAATTATTAAAGAACATAATTCTAACATGAAGATTATAGCTAAGATTGAATCTGAAACAGGTATTGAAAACTTAGAAGAAATTGCTGATGTTGCTGATGGTATCATGGTAGCAAGAGGTGACTTAGGTGTAGAAGCTAAGATGGAAATCTTACCTTACTATCAAAAGAAGATTATTGATACTTGTAGAAGACACTCTAAATTTGCAATCGTTGCAACTGAAATGCTTGAATCAATGAAACACAACGTAAGACCTACAAGAGCTGAAGTATCTGATGTAGCTAACGCTATCTTAGATGGTACAGATGCTATCATGTTATCTGGTGAAACTACTACAGGTGACTATCCAATCGAAGTAGTTAGAAATATGGCTAATATTGCTTCTGAAACAGAAAAGTATGCAACATTTAATCGTAACATTAAATTTGCTCGTCCAAACAACGTTGCAGAATCAATTGCTACATCTGTTGCAAGAAGTGCAGATGACTTAAATGCAAAATTAATTATTGCTTCAACATTATCTGGTTATACAGCAAGAAAAATTGCTAACTTAAAACCAAATACTACTATCCTAGCTACATGTGCAAATGAAGAAGTAGCAAGAAGTCTTGCATTATTCCAAGGTGTTGAAACTGCAGTTATTCCTGTTTTAGAAACTACAGATGAAATTATTAATAAATCAATTGAAGTAGCTAAAGAAAGATTTAACCTACAAACTGGAGATACTGTAATCGTTACAGGTGGTTTCAGTAATGGTAAATCAGATAAGAAACATACTACTAACTTAATGAAAATCGAAAAGATTGCTTAATAGCAATCTTTTTTTCTTTATATTCTATAAAAAGCTGATATAATAACCATTAACAATTTGAGGTGAGTTTATGAGTAGTTATCTAAAATACGTCCCATATGGAGATATCTTAACTATGTTATTAATGATAACTTTTGTTATCATTTATAAATCATCATTCTATGGAAAAACATTAAAAAATAGAATATTTAAAATATCTATAGTATCAGTATCTTTCTCAGCATTCACCAATATTTTATATATGTGTACCACTAAGTCAATTACATTAGATACTAATGCATTCTATTTTCTTAGATTCTTATCTAACATGTTTTTAAATATCTCATTTTCTATATATTCAATATACTTAGTTACAATGTATGAAAGAAATAAAAAAAGAACCAATAGAGTTATTCTAATTGATGCAGTAATAATAGTAATTAGTTTATTATTAGTTGCAGTTCTTCCATATTACAAAATAGGTAACTATCTAGACTTAAAAACAAATACCTATGTAGGTAAAATATTTTATGAACCATTTATATATACTTATATGGTATTCTCAATTATATTTTTATATGAACTTTTTATCTATAGAAAATACTTAATTACAAGAGCAAACAAAGCAATGTTAGCAATTCTAATTCTTTCTTCCCTAATATCTCTATATGGCCTATTAACAAGCAATATGACATTCCTAACATTCACATTTACACTTCCTATGTTACTTGTGTTTACTTTGTTTCACTCTAACTCCTATGATCCAGACACAGGTACATTAAATCCAGCAGCTTTTGATGAATATTTAAATGACTTATCAAAAAGAAATAAGAAGTTCTCTTTAATATCATTATTATTCATATCAGAAGAATATATTAATGTTTTTTTAAAAGAAATACAAAAAGAACTTACACATTTCAATGAAAGTTTCTTCTGTGATTCATATACTTTTAGATTAAATGAAAAAAGATTTGTTCTAGTATATAGAAAAACTAAAAAAGCATATTCTAAAGAAAAATTTGAAATGGCTTTCTATAAATTATATGAAAAATATTCTAAGCCTTTTAAAATGGTTATAATTAAATCTAATCCATTACTAGAAGAAGAAAAAAGAAACTTAACATTTGTTAAATTTATTGAAGAAAAAATGAATAATAATACAATATATGAAGCAAATGATAAAGATCTAATAGAATTCTTAAATACACAAAGAATACTTGAAGAACTAAAAAATATTAAGAAAAAGAAAAATCTAAATGATGAAAGAGTATTACTATACGGTCAACCAATATACTCTAATGATAAGAAAAAATTCACAAGTGCAGAATCACTAATAAGATTGAAAATAGATGATGAAATAATATATCCAAATGACTTTATTAAACTAGCAGAAGATCATAATATAATTCATACTTTAACTCTTATCATGTTAAATAAAGCATGTTTATTTATTAAAGATTGTACAAAAGAAGGAAAAATTATAAATAGAATTTCTGTTAATATCTCAGTTATAGAATTTAAAAATTCTAAACTTGTAGATGAAATAAAGAGTATTATTAAAAAGAATAAAATACCATTCTCTAAAATAGGAATAGAAATAACTGAATCAAAAGATATAGATGAATCAAAAGAAATCCTTGAAAAACTAAAAGAATTATCTAAACTAGGAATTAAAATATACTTAGATGACTTTGGAACAGGTTACTCTAACTTCGAAAGAATAATGAAATATCCATTTAATGTAATTAAATTTGATAAGACATTATTAGATAATTCTAATACAGATAAAAAGATAAAACTATTAACTAAATACTTTTCAGAAGCATTTATAAAATTAGACTATAAAATACTATTCGAAGGAGTAGAAACAGAAAAAGATGCTAAACTATGTACTAGTAGTTTTAAATCTAATTACTTACAAGGATACCTATACTCTAAACCAGTACCTTACGAGTCCTTAAAAGAATTCTTTAAGAAAAAATAATCTTCACAAATATTTCATATTTATTACTTATTAACTTCACATTCAATTGTTACTATTAAGCCATAGAAAGGAAGCGATAACCTAAGTAAAAAATAAAAACAATACACAACTAGAAAAACTTGAAAGAATAATAAAATTTTAAATTAAATAAAACTTTTTCAAAAGAATTCATATAAAAACTCTATCCTATAAACTTTAAAGTAAAGACATAAGTATTTTTAAACTTATCACTCTTTACTTTTTTTCATGTGTTATAATCTTTTACACGAGGTGTCTTATGTTAAAAAAAGTATATGTAGAAATAACTAATTCATGTAACTTATCATGTGACTTCTGTATTAAAAATGATAGACCTATTAAGTTTATAACTGAGGATGAATTTAAATTAATATTAGACAAACTAAAAAATCATACTAAGTATCTTTATTTTCATATCATGGGTGAACCCCTAATGCACCCAAAGATTAATGAACTAATTAAAGTAGCAAATTCTAATAACTTTAATATTAATATAACTACAAATGGCTACTTAATAGAAAAAATATATAATAAAAACATAAGACAAATAAATATATCACTACATAGCTATAATCCATTATATAAAGTATCTCTAAATACTTATTTAGATAATATATTTAATACTATAGATAACCTAGAAAATACTTATTTTTCTCTAAGGCTA